>Ga0325403_1005928_pt1 | contig 11577 bp, 5 predicted proteins | sample PopdelMetagenome_19_FD_205665 | JGI IMG/M metagenome (GOLD analysis project Ga0325403, IMG submission 205665) | Populus deltoides microbial communities from Bellville, Georgia, United States - Xylem-PdKOR-R4 | ecosystem: Host-associated > Plants > Phyllosphere > Stem > Wood/Secondary xylem...
TTGGTGAGCTTTTAACGTTTGACAGGACCATAAAAGGTTGATAGAGTCAATGTCTGATAAGGGAGTTTGTGCACTTTTAACAGTTCTGCATTTCCTTTTACTGTGTGTGACTTCAATTGCAGGGGAATAATCTCATTTGTATTTCTGAGTGCATCCATATATCTTGGACTGGTCATCTTATCCTGAGGTATAGCCTACTTTTGCAATGATTTGATTTTTTGAACTTTTTTTCTATTATTATTCTTTATGGACTATTGGAGTTGTGTGATTTGGAATTTTGGCATTGCAAGTCATCTATAATAAGGTCATGAGAAACAGAAATGAAGCTCTTACAAATGTTGAAAAATTCCATTGAGTGTGACATGCGTGATTTATATGAAGTTTATAGAAATAAGAACCCCATTTAAGAATGCTTCGCCTAAATGAAGAACGGGAAGAGATCTAAACGCCTTGGAGAAAGTCTCAATAAGTTCTCATGAATTATAGGCTTTTTTCCAGTTTTTGGATGCAACAAGTTTAATTTACTTCATGGCTGGAGTCACTGTTAGATCTTTGAAGTGTTTGGCATTGTTGAATTATATTTGCTACTCTCATTTGAACCGAGTATTGTGAGTTTTGCTTCCTTTATTGAGCTTTCTTTGTACTATCTGAGTGTCTGTTGAAGTACAATGTCGGCGGAATATAGGAGAGTTATTAGTAATTTGAGGATTATTCATGGGGAAATTTCCACTTTGAGCTTAATTATCTAATGTTCTTTACTTAAAGTTCAATCATAGACCCTGGCCTGTAGCATCTGTAGAATCACCATGATTGATATCTTCAAGTTCTCCTAATTCCCCTTTACATTTCCAGGTCCAGACTCCAGACTCATGATCCAAGACATTATGTATTGGAATGGCTCCTGTGCATGATATTTCTTCAATTTTGAAACGTTATATATTGGTGGTCCTGCCAATCTTGTTTATCCCTTAATTCTTTTGCCCTTGTATCTAGGGTAATTTGTAGGCTATGATGATTGGTTTGAATTATTGCTTTGTAGAAAATTGATATCATTGTACTCACTTTCAATTGAATTGAAAATTTTGACGCAATCAACTGTTTTAAATTTAGAATTCCATTATGAAATGCCCTCTTGTTTATTCTTTCATGGAAGCACTCTGGTTCTGTTCTTTCATGGTTGATGACATTGAGGGGATGCCATTGTTTTATTTTTAACTATGGTTGTGAGAAATTTCTTCTTAGCAACGAGGATATTACTTCTTCACCAATCATGCAATCATATCCCCAAGAAGCTAATTTGATGATTGGTTAAAATAATTATCAGGAGAAGATCATAGAATTCAGCATTCAACAAAGAGTTTCTCTTCTTCAGTAATCATGGTGTGGATTTGAAGTATGGCATCAGATATACACGTTACAATGATGTAACTGACATCAACTTCCGTACTCATTCATTTTATTTTATTTTATTTTATTTTATTTTTGTTGATATAACACGTGTAAAAAGTATATCATTTATAAAACTAACATTAGTTGGTTAAATCATTTTTAGCTACATCCATAAAATATTTATTTATTGGAAAAAAATTCTTTTGTTGTTTATTTTTTTTAAAAAAATTTATCTATTAGATTATTTTCGGAATTGTGTTTTGTTTAAAAAATTTAATTCTTTTTTATTAGGTTATATATTGGTCTTATAGATTTGATTTTTTTTTCTTTAATTTCAACCTTTAACATTATATTAGTTGGAAGTAGGGCTTCATGAATTTTTTCTCAATTTTGCTTTATATAAATTTATTCTGATTTCATGACCATGTCATGTGTTTATCATGTTAAACTAGGTTAATTCGGATTGTGTTTTTTAGATTGTTTTTCCTCATTGATTTTTTTTATTCCATCCTTTAACATTGGGTTGATAGGAAATTAAGCTTTATAGTCTTTTTTTATTTCTTTTCTATAGGATTATTTTGATTTTATCACCCGGATCGTGGGGTTGGCAGATTGATCCGGGTTGACTCTATTTTTTTCCCCCTTTTTTAATTGAATTTTTTTTAATTGAGCTTCGTATTTTTTTTTCATTTGTTTTTCATGGGGTTATTTCGATCTCATGACCCAAGTTACGGATTTCCTAGTTGACTTAAGATGTCTCAAATTATTTTTTTGTTTTTTTTAATTTCATCTTTTAATATTTAGTTGTTTAGGAATTCTCAGTTTCATTGATTTTTTTTCTTCATTTCAACCTTTAACATTGGATTTATTGGAAGTGAAGTTTCGTAATTTTTTTTTTATTTTTTTATGAAGATATTTGGGTCTCATTACTTAGGTCCCTAGTTTAACATGTTAGCTCAAGTTAACTTTGGTTTTTTTTTAATTGATTTTTTTTCAATTTTATTATTTAATATTGGATTTGTTGGAAATTAGATTTTATAATTTTTTATATTTTATTTTTATAGAGTTATCTCGATCTCATTATATAAATTCTGAATTTTACAAGTTAACTCGAGTTGATTCAGGTAGTTTGATTTTTTTCTTTTTTTCTTTATATTTTTTTCAATTTTATCTTTCAATATTGGAATTGAAAGGCCTCATTGATTTATTGTGCACCAAGACATTTTACTATGAATTAGAACAATAAAATTATCATTTTACCATTGCAAACAAAAATTCATATAACTTGGTCTTAAGGGTAAAAAGGTCTTTCTCTTAGGATTCCTTCATCATTTTTATATTGATTAAGGATAAATTAATATTTTTTATATTTTAAATGAATTGTGTAATGACTTACATACCTATAAAAGTAAAAATAGTTAAAACTTGGCAAAATGGCTTTTTGGTTTTTTGCACTTTGAATGAACAATAAAATCACTACATTGCTCTTAAAAAAATTTTAAAAAATAAGACTTAGGGTTTGGGGCACTTAATTTTTTTCCATATGTTTTTTTTTTTTGTAATTATCTATTGAATGAGGGGCAATTAGATCTTTTAATAAACCTAAAAAAAAAAAAAAGAGGGTAGCACGTGTGTAGTCATCACCAACGAGTAAGAGATACTAGCACTTTTCGGACAACGAATGACACCTCCAGATGTTCAAACATCATCATCTGCGATAACGTTAAAAGTGTTGTGTCATCCTTGTCACGGTAGTAGAGCACGCATCCACGAAGGTAGTGCAATTTGGTTCGGTGAGCTTTTTTTCTTTTCCTCTCTTTTCTCTCACTTGGCTTAGAAATATGCATCAGCCCTTTCAAAAATCTATTATGTCCTCCAATTTGTATTTCTATTAGTTTTAGCTCTCATTCTTTTAATTACTATTTGTTTTTCTTTTAATGTTCTTTAAAGGGTTTTTTTTCAATTTTATCCCTAGGCATTTTATTTTATTTTATTATTTTTATTCAATTTGATCCTTATTTTTTTTATTGCTATTTTTTTTATGTTTTATCATTTTCTTGATTTATTTTCTTTTTTTAATTTCATCCCTCATCATTTTATTTCATTTAATTCTTTAATCCAGTTTTGGTTTTCAATCTTTTAATTGTTATTTTTTTATCTTTTTTTTTAAAAAATTGTTTTAGTTTTCAATTTAGTCCCTCATTGTTATCTTTCATTGAGTTTTTATACCAGATTTGGTCCTCATTATTTTGATTGCTATTTGTTTTGTTTTATTTATAACTTCGAATGAATAGGGATTTTTCTTAGTAATTTTTAGTGTTTGCCTTCTATGAGGTGATCCGAATCTCATAATCAAGGTCACTAGTTTCAGAAATTAGCCCGATTTAACTTCAGTTTTTTTATGTTTTTTTTTTAAATTGATTATTTTTCAATTTCATCATTCGACTTTAGGTTATTGAGCCTTGAGCTTCGTTTTTTTTTTTTGCTATCATTTATGGGGGTTCTCCCGATCTTATTTCCCGAGTCATGGATTTGTTATGTTAACTCAAATTGCAACCATGAAATAAGAGTGAACAAATACCTAAAATTAAACCACATCAATACCATGGAATCCTATCTGTAAATCCTAAAAGGATTCAGATTTATTTAAAAGGAAAGGCAAACCATTACCCATGAAATAACATTGAATAAATTCCAACAAATAGTGATTGCTCTCATCCAAGTAACATGAGAAATATCAAAGGAAAAGAGATCATAAAAATTGCCTATAACTAGAGAAATCTGAAAAGAGCTTAAAGGCTTATACCATGGCTACAATTGTTGCTTAAAAGGCCTTTTGCTGTTGATGTAAATGTATGTCTTATCATTTCATCCATCCAATTTAAGTTGTGAAGAACCTATCAAATGAAATCATAGAAGAAAAGGAGCAAGCATATCAACTGTAAGATGTTAAAGATTACTAAACATTAAAACTAAGCATTCTGACATGTTATGCTGTTAATTAGAAGTTTATATATATATATATATATATATATATATATATATATAAACCTCCCACAAGATCAATATCACATAAGTTACAAAGTTATTATACTATGAAAACATATTACATAACTCTTTTGTCGATTTAACAGCTCATAAATATACTTTTGTATTGATTGGGTTTCTGAAGAACTGTAACCATGAAGCCTTGTGCCACTACCAAAGGATAGCCAACATCATCTCTATATCCTAGGATCCATTCTACTGCATTAACACATGCCTCAAGAAAGAAGGACAACACTTTGAATATATAATGCAGGCAAAAGCTAATAAGATAGCAATAGCACAAAAAATGCAAAAACTTTAACGAGAAAAAGGATTGCAGATGTGAACTCTAAATTAACAATTTTATTCTCTAAAATATAAGCATATGGTGGTTGCCTCTTCAAGATGTTTACAGGACCTTTAAATAGGTCAAGAAAACCTACCTCTTTTAGAAAATCACCTAAAGTCCAAAAACAATTAAGGAAACTAAAATAAAAATAATAAATCCAAAAAATTCTAGAAAAATAACAAAATTGGCCCAAACAGCAATTTCCGAGCCTAATTATGGGAGTTCTAATGATTCGATAAGGGATTAAATGATCTCCTATTGGAAAACTGTTTGTAGAATCACTTGGAAATATTTGAGCTCGATCCAATAATCGAATCTTTTGTTATCTTGGTTTTAAGGTATTAATCTAGCCTAATGCAACCAGGCCTTCTTTTTTGTCTAGACATGTCTCAATGGTCCATAGAAGCATATGTTAGGCCATCCATTTAGTCTACTTATATCATATCCCCATCTAGTAGGGTCAGATCCTCACTTGAATGCTCAAAACCTTTAGTTTTTATAACCTCGGCTACATCATTCTCTCCAGGTTGGAGAGAACTTGTCCTTGAATTCTATTCTTCCTCCAGATAGGGTGTCAGGTGTTACACATTAAAGACATCAAAAGTCTTTAGATGACTAGGAAGGCAAAGTCTATAAGCAATGTTATTTATTTTTTGGAACACCTTACAAGGACTTATCTTTTTTTCTTTCAATTTGTTGTACTCGTCCACTGGAAACCTGTCATGAGTAAGCATTGGCCATACTAGATCCCAACTTAAAGAACCACTCTTATATGATAAGTATCAACTAGGGATTTATACTTGGTGCTGTTGTTAGTGATTTTCTTCTTGACTTGCTGATGAATATCGTGCAAGTAATATGTCATATCATTAGCTTGGACACTTAATCATCCAATATGAGGGATAGACATCAACTCCAGCACTTTAGAAGGGTTTTATCCATAAATGATCTCGAACAGACTCAATTAGGTAGTTCAATTTTGAGACTTGTTATAAGTAAAGTATGTTTGCAATTAGGTCAAATCTCATTGTTTCTACTTGTCTCCTAGTAAACTTCGTAGCAAGTTGTTGGGGCTTCAATTAACCATCTTTGTCTGCCTATTTGTTTAAGGATGATATAAACTATTAAAGTTTAGTTAAGCTCTCATCTTACCCCCACGGGCTTTTCTAGAAGTTACTCATGAACTTCATATCTCAATCCGAATTCATGAACTTAGAAATGTCATGTAAATGAACCACCTCATTGAAGTAAAGGTTGTTATCCATGATGTGTCAATGGTTTTTTAATATGTTATAAAATGAGATATCTTTGAGAACCTGTATACAACAATAAAAATAGAATCCATGGCTCGTTGTGTACAGGGTAAACCCAATATAAAATTCATACTAACATTCAACCATAGAGTGCCAGGAATCGGTAATGGCATATAGAGCCTAGCATTCATTAAGGCTCTTTCGAACCTCTGACAAACAACATATATCCTCATAAGACTAGATATCTAATCTAGCAGCTTAGCCCAATAATAATATATAGACACTAGGGTTAATATCTTGTCCTGCCCAAAGTGTCCCTTAAAATGCAATTCATATATGATATGTTCTAGTAATGAGTAATATAGAATACAAAGCTACAAACTATGAAATAGATAATCATTCATAAGTACAAAGTTATCTTACTTGCCTTTATCCATCAACTTAGCATAAATCTTTCTAGATCATAATCATGTGAATACACCATCTTAAAAGAATCAAACATTGTCACTTGGGTATATATAGTATTGAGTATAGCAACCCATCTACTGAGGGTATCAGCCACTTTGTTTAAACTGCTTAACTGGTGACTTAGCGAAAAAAAAACTTTTGTAGAAACAACACCCGTTTTGCATGTCAACCACTTAACTTATGTTATCCATTTATATAATTTAGAGCTTTATGATCTATGATTAGGATAAACTCATTCAGCACAAGGTAATATCGCCAATGCTTAAAACTTTAAACAATAGCATAAAACTTTATATCATTCGTGGAGTAGTTCCTCTTTGAGCTAGATAACTTCTCACTAAAAAAACCAATTGGCCTTTCATCTTAGCTAAGAACTCTCTCAATTCCTAACATATATGCATCATAGTTTATCTCAAATAGTTTCATAAAATCTAGAAGTGCCAAAATAGGAACTTCATTCATCCTTTGCTTTACTAACTGAAAGCTAGATTCAGCATTATCTACCATTATAAGGAGCAATAAGAGAACTAAAGTTTTAAATGAACCTCTTGTAAAAAAATATAAGTCTGTGAAAACATTGAACATCATAAACACATTTTGAAGTCGGCCACACCATAATTACAGATATCTTTGATGGATTAATCTGAACCCTATCAACAAACATGGTAAGATTTAGAAAAGTAAAAATACTAGTGAAGAAATCACATTTCTTGCAATTCATATACAACTGCTCCTTTCTTAGAATGTAAAAAATAACATGTGGATGTTTTAAATGAAACTCTAGAGTAAAGCTATAAATCAAAATATTATCGAGATAAACCATTATAAATATGTATATGAATGGCCTTAATATCTTATGCATGAACCTCATAAAAATGTTAGGAGTATTAGACAGACCAAATAAAATAATCATTCATTCATATAATTGTTATTGTGTTTTAAAATGTGTTTTCACTCATCTCTCAGTTTGATTCTTATATGACGATACCAACTCTTAAGATCAATCTTTAAAAACAACTTAGAACTTGACAACTCATCTAACATGTCATATAGTCATAGTATCGAGGATATATGGTTCATTATGATCTGATTAATGGTTTGGCTATCCACACATATGTCATGAACCATTGTATTTTATTTTTTTAGGCTAGGAGAGCTAGGACTACACATAAACTCATACTTCTTCAAATGTATCCCTTATCTAACAATTCCACAAACTACCTCTGTAAATTATTGGCTTTATTGTGTTTAAGTCTATAAGCTAGTCTATTTGGGAGACTAGAATATGGAATCAAGGCAATCTGGTGCTAGATATCTTACAAGGAAGGTAATCCTTAGAGTAACTTGTCCACCATAAAATTTGTAAATTCTACCAGTACATCCTGTAATTTTTTAGGGCTGTCAACAACATCATCATCATCCGTAATTATTATACTAATGGTAACTAGGGCATACACTACTTGTTCGCCCTATATCTCATTTAGAAACTGTGATAAAAAAACAACAAATTCTTTTTTTTTAGTTTTTGTGTCCACTTCTCTTTTATAGATGTCAACGTTATATGTTTCTTTTTTATGCTTTGGGTGTACGTATTTTTCCTACCATCATGTGCCACACTCCTATCAATTTATCATAGCCTTCCCAACAGAATATAACACGAGTCTATAGACACTACATCACATCAAACACTATCAAAATATTTTTGTTCTATATAAAAGGAAAAAATATAGCATTTATCAATACTTACCTTAATGTCTTTATTCATCTATGTTGACTTATGGGGCTTAAGATGATTTTTAATAATAAGTTGAAGCTTCTTCACTATCTTCACAAACATTATATGCTCACAGCTACCACTCTATAATCAAGTTGCCAACCTTGGTTTTAATAATGCATGTAGAGTATAAGATATTAGTATGCCACCAATTCTATTCTAAATCACTTTTGGGCATTAATAAATTATTTTAATAATAAATAAAATACCACCATCTCTATACAAAATCTCTACATCACTTCTTGAGTCATCATTATACTTAAGATCAATCACATTAGTAGGCTTCTTTATCAACAAGTTTTTTCTTAGATGACTCACTGTTTTGCCATATTCACTATCTCGTTGCCCTAGTTTATCATATCTTAAGCAACAAATTCTGAAGTCGGAACCCTAACATGTCGTCTGTTGGTTCTGTTGGGCTAGCCTAGGTTATATGGTGGTACCCATCTGATTATTATTATTATGTCACCCTTCTCTATTATTCTAATATGCCTAATGATTTTTAATATGCAATATGTTTTTTCTCTATTGTCGATGCACTCTAATAGGCCTAAAAAGTTATTCATAAAGACTAGATACATAATAGATCTTGTATGAACTATCATAGACCACTTAGATACATTGCCACTAATTGTTCCTCCATTTCTGCCAAACCATTTTGAGCTGTTAACTAGTAGAAATTATCAGTGAATTATTAACATACTTACCTCTTGCTTTAGCGTATGAAGCCTTTGATATAGGGTGTAGAAATAGCCAAAAAACAAAGTGCTCCCTCATCTTCTTCTTTATCTTATCTCATTAATTGATTTTTTATTTTCTTTATCTCTCTTATGTCTTCTTTAATTGTTCCCCCTAAACAAATGATTAACCTTTTAGTCTGATTGTGATTAACTTAACTCACGCTTGCTGAGGAACCTCTTTATACTAAAAAAACACTCTTCACTTTGTTCAACCAATCTATGAACTCCTTTACCGATAAAGTTCTAGTAAACTCAAATAGTTTGATATGAAGCCTGAAATCCCCAAATCTGACCTCTTCCTTTTTATAAGGTTATCTCCTCTAATCATGCATTTAGTTTTCAGTATTAGTCAAGGACTCATGGTCATTCTCTTAGGTTGGTTCTTGTTGCTTTTTATCTTTTAACCTATAAGTCAATTCTATGATTTGCCTCTTCATATCCTTCTTGATGAGCTCCTAGATGTATCTCTACCAAAGAGGAGCCTTCTCATCCCCCTTGGTCATGTCTTACTTCATGACCTATTTCTACCATGGTTGTTGGCAACACACATCAAGCAAATAATTATTCATGAAATTATAAAGTTGTAGCACACAACAAGCAATATAAAACATAGGATCGTTGAGCTCTAATTACCAACTGATATAGGCGAAAGCTAATAGGATAGCAATAGTATAGAAAACATAAAAAATTTAATAAACGAAAAGGATTACAGATATGAACTCTAAATTCACAATTTCATTCTATTAAATTTGAATATATGATGCTTACCTCTTCAAAAGGTTTACAAGACTTTTAAATAGGCTAAGAAAACATGCCTCTTCTAGAAAACAACCTATAGTCCAAAAACATTAAAGAAATTAAAACATAATCCAAAATAAAAATGATAAATCTAAAAAATCCTAGGAAAATAACAAAATTAGACCGCACAACAACTTTTGGGCTTAATTCTACAATATCCAATGGTCCAATAAGCATATAGTGGCTTCTTATAAGAAAATTACATGTGGAATCACCTAGAATTGATCCCGATCCAATGATCAGATCTCCAGCTATCTCAATTTTAAGATGCTTACTTAGCCTATGCAACCAAGTCTTTTCTTGGGCCTAAACCTGTCATACCGGTCCATAAAAGCATCTATTAAGCCATTTATATAGTCTGCTTGTTAAATCTCCATCTAGTAGTGTCATATCCTTACCCAAATTCTTGGAACCTTCAGTATCTATTGTTATTTTAGGATTAAGGCAACAATAACACCTAAAAAGGGGTGAATTAGGTGTTCCACTAATATTAACCAAAAATATTATTTGAAACAATTAAGCACACTAAGCACAATAACCAACAATATAATTAAAGTGATTAAAATACATAGGTAAGGAAAAAGAGATTGTAAACTCAAGTTTTTAACGTGGTTCAGCAAACCTACATCCACACCTCAAGTACCAACCACACTTGAGTATTGTATTCTTTTACTAATTCAAGTTAAAGGTACAATGTCCTTGATGAATCCATACCAAGCTTATACGCCACTTGAAGATATCCCCTCCTTGAGATTTTTTTCTTGGTGATAATATTTCACCAATGCCAAGAGTTTATCCAAACTCTCAAGTTTTTACAAATGTTTTGTAGTCACAAAATACTCTCAATGATTTATATAGCTTGGATTTTATAATTCAGAATTTATGATTTATATAGCTTACTTAATAGCACTTAAGGGATTTGAAAGTGTTGAAGTGTTGTAAGAATGAGAATATATACTCTAGTGCAAGATTATGAAGGTTTTAATGCACAAATATGAGTATGATTAATAATCGATGATTTTGAAGTTGTTTTGCTTTTAAAATAGCTTGTATATGATATATGTTCAAATTCTTTATCTAATTTTGTAATTAGAGAAGCTATATTTATGTTTCTAGCAAAAACTAGTAGTTTTATAGTTGTTATTGTTCCTTTGATAGATGAAACGGTCGACCGGTTCATATTCATTAGGACAATCGGTTGACCGGTTCCTACAAATTCTCAAGGATGAACAAGCAATCAACCGGTTCACTTGATATAGCCAAGTAGTCGACTGGTTCAACTTAAAAAACTAGATTTGACAGTTTTAAACTTAATGAATCTTAAACCAACTAAATGCATATCAATCATATAATGCATGCAATGTGAAGTGTGTGAATTCATTTTAATTTATGTTATCAAGTAAGGTATAAAAATTTACACAATTTATACTAAAAAGAATTCTTAAAAATTAAATCTTCACTTACTTTGTATCTTGAACTTGTTGATTGATTTCATCATTTAATTCTTCATGCTTGTTGATGTGATTTTCATTAAAAACCTTTAAATTTATTTTCAACAAAGCATATTATTAATTCATTTTCATGATATCATCAAAATATATAAATATTAATATTTAACCCAAAGATCAACATCTACAACCCTGGTTGCATCAATACCAGTCATCAGATTCTGGCTTCCATAAGCTCTAGCCGTGTGAGCATGCTTGCTCAACTAAAATGAGACAAAACAGCAGCATGGAAGTACTTTTTAGCATCTTTTGATCTAAGAACAGCATATAA
>Ga0325403_1005932_pt1 | contig 11574 bp, 8 predicted proteins | sample PopdelMetagenome_19_FD_205665 | JGI IMG/M metagenome (GOLD analysis project Ga0325403, IMG submission 205665) | Populus deltoides microbial communities from Bellville, Georgia, United States - Xylem-PdKOR-R4 | ecosystem: Host-associated > Plants > Phyllosphere > Stem > Wood/Secondary xylem...
CGCGGCTCGACAGGCTCGCCGAGGTGTTCTCCAGCGAGCGCACCGTGCCCGCCGTCGTCTCCTTCGTCGACATCGCCGGCATCGTGCGCGGCGCCTCCGAGGGCGAGGGCCTGGGCAACAAGTTCCTGGCCAACATCCGCGAGGCCGACGCGATCTGCCAGGTGGTCCGCGCCTTCGCCGACCCCGACGTGATCCACGTCGACGGCCGCGTCGACCCGAAGGCCGACATCGAGACCATCGCCACCGAGCTGGTGCTCGCCGACCTCCAGACCCTCGAGCGCGCGGTCCCGCGGCTCGAGAAGGAGGTCAAGGGCAAGAAGACCGACCCGGCCGTGCTCGCCGCGGCGGTCGCCGCGCAGCAGCTCCTCGACTCCGGCACCACCCTGTTCGCCGGGGCGGAGGCCGCGGGCATCGACGTGGCGCAGCTGCGCACCCTCGGCCTGCTGACCACCAAGCCGTTCCTGTTCGTCTTCAACGTCGACGAGGCCGGCCTGGTCGACGACGCCCGCCGCGCCGAGCTCGCCTCGCTCGTCGCGCCCGCCCAGGCCGTCTTCCTGGACGCCCAGCTCGAGGCCGACCTCGCCGAGCTGGACGCCGAGGAGGCCGCCGAGCTCCTGGGCAGCGTCGGCCAGGACGAGCCGGGGCTCGACATCCTCGCGCGCGCCGGCTTCGAGACCCTCGGCCTGCAGACCTACCTGACGGCGGGCCCCAAGGAGTCGCGCGCCTGGACCGTGCGCCGCGGCGCCACCGCCCCCGAGGCCGCCGGCGTCATCCACACCGACTTCCAGAAGGGGTTCATCAAGGCCGAGGTCATCGGCTTCGAGGACCTCGTGGCGGCCGGATCCGTGGCCGAGGCCCGCAAGAGCGGCAAGGCCCGCATCGAGGGCAAGGAGTACGTGATGGCCGACGGCGACGTGGTGGAGTTCCGCTTCAACGTCTGAGGCGGGTCCTCCGACCAGCGCGACCCCGCTCCCGCGGCCCGCGCCCCCGCGCCCCCGGGGTGGACGGTGCTGGGCGGTGGCGGTCGGCGCCACGTGCTCGCGGCCCTCCGGGGGACCGGGACCGCTGGCGGGCCGCGGTGGGGCTCTCACGGCTCCGCCACCTCGCTCGGGGGGCCTCCGGCCGGTCGCTGGGCGAGGTGAGCGGGGCGCTGCCCCGTGCGGCCAGGAGCCTGGGTGGCCCGTCGTCGTGAGAACGCGGCCAGCTCGCGCCCGCACTCGCGGACCCAGGGAGGGGCGGTCCTGGCCCACGCCGCGGCGAGGGTGAAGCTCAGGGCGTAGCCGTTCGCCGTCGTCAGCATGCGGCTGCGCAGGTCGAAGCCCCTCAGGTCGACGGAGTCGGCCATGACGGCGACACCCAGTCCCGCCTCGGCCAGTGCGGCGAGCGTCTGCCCGACGGTCGAGCGGTACCTCACCTGCGGGAACACGGCCGAGGCCTCGCACTCGCGCAGGAACAGCCGCCCTGCCAGGTAGCCCGGCGGGTTGAGCACCAGCGGGTGCTCTGCGAGGGCGCGGGCGCCGACCACCGGCTCGTCGACGTCGAGCGGGTGCCCGGCCGGGTAGTACGCGCGCACGGCGACCTCGCGGATGGGGACCACCTCGAGCTCGGGCGCCACCGGTCCGGAGACGATCGCGAGGTCGCAGTCGCCGGCGACGAGCCGGTCGGCGAGGGCTGCCGAGCCGTCCTCGACCACCTCGACCCGCACGTCGGGGTGGCGGGGGATCCAGCTGGCCAGGAACGGGGCCAGGTAGCTGCCGGACGCCGTCGCGGCCGCGCCGAGCCGCAGCACGGTGGACGCGCCGCCGGCGGCGTCGGCGCGCAGCAGGGAGACCTGGGTGCCGATGCGCCGGGCGTGCGCGAGGGCGCCGTGGCCGGCCGGCGTCACGACGGCCCCCCGCGGGCCGCGGTCGAGCAGGGTGACCCCGAGCTGCCTCTCCAGGCGCGCGACGGCCCGCGACACCGCGGCCTGGGACGTGTGCAGCCGGGAGGCCGCGGTGCGGAAGCTGCCGGTGCTCGCCACCGACACGAAGGCCTGCAGGTCCCGGAGGCTGACATCGGGTGATGCACTACTGGTATCACTCACGGCTAGACCGTAACGGTGGAGACATCTTGATCGCCTAGCGTCCCTGCAGCGGCCACCGGAGCCCCGGTGGACCGACGGACGGACGCGAGGAGCGCACCCAGATGGCAGTCGACACGAGGATCGTCAACGGCCGGGTCGTGACCCCCGGCGGCGTCGTCGACGCGGACGTCGTCGTCGACGGCGGCCGCGTCGTGGCGCTGTGCACCCCCGGTGTGACCCCCGAGGCGCGCGAGACGATCGACGCGACCGGCCTGCTCGTGCTGCCAGGTCTCGTCGACATGCACAGCCACCACCGCGAGCCCGGGTTCACGCACAAGGAGGACATCGCCTCCGTCACCGCCGCGTGCGCCGCGGGCGGCGTGACCACCACCGTCGCGATGCCGAACGTCTTCCCGCCGCCGAACACCACCGAGGTGCTCGCCGACCTGTTCGCCCGCTACGAGGCGTCAGCGGTCGTCAACTACAACGTCAACCCCGCGGCCACCGTGCTCGAGGAGATCCCCGGCCTCGCGCAGATGGGGATCGCGGCCTTCAAGGTCTTCATGGTGGTCGACACCGGCCGCGACTACCCCCACATGCCCGGCATCGGCGTGCACGACCACGGCAGGCTGATGGCGATCATGGAGGCCTGCGCCGCCGCCGACGTCCCGCTCATGGTCCACCCCCACGACCAGGCGCTCATGGACCACGTCGAGAAGGAGTTCTGGGACCGCGGCGAGCGCGACGCCCTCGCCTACGCCAAGGCCTACGCCGCCCACGACGGGCTCATCTGGGAGACGGCGATCGCCACCCTGCTGCGGCTGCAGGCCGCCACCGGGGTGCACCTGCACCTCCTCCACGTGCAGACCGCCGGGTCGGTCGAGCTCATCCGCGCGGCGAAGGCCCGCGGCCAGAAGGTGACCGCCGAGATCAACCCCTGGGCGCTGTTCCTCGGCAACGACTGGACCAACATCGAGCGGCTCGGCTCCTACGCCCTGTCCTACTGGGTGCCCGGCCCGAACGTCGAGCCGCTGTGGGAGGGCCTGCGCGACGGCACGATCGACATCGTCTCCACCGACCACGCCCCGCACACCCGCGAGGAGAAGGAGGTGGGCTGGACCGACGGCTGGAAGGCCCACACCGGCACGCCGTCGACGCAGTTCTACGCCCGGATGTTCCTCGACGCCGCCCACCGCGGCCTGATCTCCCTGGAGCGGGTGGTCGAGGCGTGCGCCACCGCTCCGGCCCGGATCTTCCGCCTGCACGGCAAGGGCGTGATCGCCGTGGGCGCCGACGCCGACCTGGTGCTCGTCGACCCCGAGGCCACCGCGACCATCACCGACGAGGAGGTCCTCAGCAAGATCGGGTACTCCCCGTACAGCGGCCAGACCTACACCGGGCTGCCCGTGCGGACCATCGTCGGCGGCACCACGGTGTTCGTCGACGGCCGCGTCACCGGTGTCGGCGGCACCGGCACCCTGTCCGCCCGCCGCTCGGGTGCGCTGGCGGGCCTGCCGTGACCACCACGGGTACCACCGAGAGCGCCGCTCCCGGTCAGCCCCGTCAGGGACCGGCGGTCGCGCGGAGCCGTCCCGGACGGGCGTTCCTGCCCTGGCTCGGTGGCGCCTCCCGCGGTGCCTCGCTGACCCGCATGGTCGGGTCGCTGGCGCTGCTGGTCGTGGTGTGGCACCTCGCGGCCGTCCACCTGGTGGACAACCGGCTGCTGCTCGTGCCGCCGGCCGAGGTGGCGCTCGCCCTGCGGGAGGAGGTCGCCGGGGGAGACTTCGGGCGCCACTCGGCGACCACCGTGCTCGAGCTGGCGATCGCGTTCCCCATCGCCGTCGTCGGCGGCATCGCGATCGGCGCGCTCCTGGCGGGCAGCACACCGGTCCGCCAGACCCTCGACCCGATCCTCACCGCGCTGTACTCGCTGCCGGTGGTCGCCCTCGCACCGCTGTTCACCGCGGGCCTGGGTCTGGGGGTCACCAGCAAGGTCGCCATCGTCATCCTCATGGCGATCTTCCCCGTCATCACCAACACCGACGCCGGACTGCGCAGCGCCGACCCGGCGCTGGTGGAGACCGCCCGCGCCTTCCGCGCCGACCGCTGGCAGGTGCTGGCGACGGTGACGCTGCCCCACTCGCTGCCGTTCGTCATCAGCGGTGTCCGCGTGGCCTTCGCCCGTGCGCTCGTCGGCGTCATCGTCGCCGAGTTCTTCGGCTCCGTCTCGGGCTACGGCTTCGCCATCGCGGCGGCGGCGCAGTCGTACCAGACGGCGCGGCTGCTGGGCTACGTCGTCGTCCTGGGGCTGATCGGCCTGCTCGCCTCGATCGGCATGTCGGCACTGGAGCGGCGCCTGGCGCCCTGGAAGGAGCACTGATGACCAGCACCGGCACCTCCCAGGGGCGGATCACCGTCGAGGGCGTGGGGCTGACCTTCACCCCGGCCCGCCGCGACCCCGTCGTGGCCCTGCGCGACGTCGACCTGGCCGTGGAACCCGGGGAGTTCGTCTGCGTGGTCGGCGCCTCCGGGTCGGGCAAGTCGACGCTGCTGCGCCTGCTGTCCGGGCTCATCCCCGCCACGTCCGGGCGCATCACCCGCAGCGGCGAGGTCGTCGACGGGCCCAGCAGGGAGAGCGCGATGGTCTTCCAGAGCGACAACCTGCTGCCCTGGCGCACCGTGCTCGACAACGCCGCCTACGGCCTGCGCCTCGCCGGCGTCCCCCGCGCCGAGGCCAGGGCCCTGGCGACCGAGCGCCTCGAGCTGGTCGGGCTCGGGCACGCCCTGGACCGCTACCCCCGTCAGCTGTCCGGCGGCATGCGCCAGCGCGTCAACATCGCCCGGGCGCTCGCCGTCGACCCGCAGGTGATGCTGCTCGACGAGCCGTTCGCGGCGCTCGACGCGCAGACCCGCGAGATCATGTCGGCCGAGCTGCTGAGGATCTGGTCCGCCGACCGCAAGACGGTCGTCTTCGTCACCCACCAGATCGACGAAGCCGTCTACCTCGCCGACCGGGTCGTGGTGCTCTCCGCCCACCCGGGCACCGTGCGGGAAGTGGTCCCGGTGCCGTTCGGACGGCCCCGGGACCTGCACCTCAAGCGGACCCCCGAGTTCGGCCGCCTCGTCGACCACATCTGGTCGCTCATCGAGGACGAGGTCCGCAGCAGCCTCGTCCGCTGACCGCCGGCCCGGCCGGCCCTGCCCACCACCCCTCCACACCGCGAAGGACCACTCCCGTGAAGCGCTCCCACCTGCTCGCCACCGCCTGCGCGGCCACCGCGCTGCTCCTCACCGGCTGCTCCTCGGCCCAGACCGGGGGCTCGGGCTCGGCGTCGTCCCAGGACGCCGCCACCACCGTCGACGTGGCCGTCCTCGGACCCGGCTCGCTGCAGTGGCTCCACGCCATCGCCAAGGACCAGGGCTTCTACGACGACCACGGCGTCACGGTGCAGGACGTGCAGGTGCAGAACTCCGGTGCGCTGGTGCAGGCCGTCGCGTCCGGGTCCGCCGACGCCGGCATCGCCCTCGGTGACAGCGTGATCAAGGCCGTCGACCAGGGCGCCGGCGTCACCATCACCGGCGCCCTCATCCAGAAGCCGGCGCTGCGCCTGTACGGCGGCGTCGGGGTCACCTCCGCCCAGGACCTGGCCGGCGCCGCGGTGACGGCGGGGGCGACCGAGGGCGGCACCTACGACCTGCTCGTCCACATGCTGGCCGAGGAGGGTGTCGACACCTCGTCCCTGACGCCGGTGGCGATCGCCAACTCCAGCGACCGGGTCACCGCCCTCGGCAACGGCCAGGTCGACGGCGCACTGCTCATCCCGCCGTTCAACAGCCTCGCCACCAGCCAGGGAGCCACCGAGCTCGGCTGGTACGACGGGTACTGGCTGGAGACCCCGTCAGTGGTGAACACCGCCTGGGCCGAGGAGAACCCCGACGCCGCCCGGGGCTTCACGCAGGGCCTCGCAGACGCCGCGGAGTTCTTCGCCGACCCGGCCAACGAGCAGGCGGCGGTGACCAGCCTGGTCGACTACGCGGGGACGACGCCGGAGGCGGCCGCGGCTGCCTACGAGTTCATCCAGACCAACCAGATCTTCAGCCCCGACCTCGACTTCCCCGACGAGGCGCTGACCAACGTCGCTGCGATCTCGGCCGAGGTGAACGGCACCGACCTGAGCGGCTGGGACGTGTCGAAGTACTACGACAAGTCCTACCTGGGCTGACCCGTCCGCGGGACCGACCGACCAGCTCGCTGGCTCGGTGCGCGACCGCCTCAAGGTCGCCCTGGCGCCGTCCGATCTTGACACCGACGAGGTGCGGCCGGGCGCCCGGGCGAGGAGGCGGACGTGGTGAGGACGAGGTGGGCGGACCTGCGCGTCGGGACGCGGCTGGCGGCGCTCGTCGTCGTCGGCAGCGCGGCGACGCTGGCGGTCGGCGGCTTCGGCGCCCTGCGGCTGGTGGAGGCGGGGGAGCGGGCGGACGCGCTGAGCGCGGCCGGCGACGCCACCCTGGCTGCCACCGAGGCGGACATGATGCACGACGCCGTCCGCGGCGACGTGCTGCGCGGCCTGCTGGCGACGGACGACGGCGAGCTCGACTCCGCAGCTGCCGACCTGGCCGACCACGCCTCCCAGCTCTCGGCCCACCTCGACGCCGTCGTCGCGGCCGGCCTCGGCGGCCCGGTGGAGGCAGCCGTCCAGGGCGTCCGCGGCGACGTCGAGAGCTACGCGGCGGCGGCGCAGGACGTCGCAGCCCTGACCGCGACCGACCGCGTCGCCGCGGTCGAGGCCCTGCCCGGCTTCCAGGCCTCCTTCTCGACCCTCGAGCAGTCGCTGCCGACCGTGGGTGCGGCCGTCGGCGAGGTCGCCGCGGAGTCCGCCCGGGCCCTCGACGCGCAGCGGCGCTCGGCGCTGGTCACGCTGGCGGTGGCCGCCGGCCTGGCGGTCGCCGTCCTGACCGCCCTCGGGGTCGCCGTGACCCGCTCGGTGACCGGTCCGCTGCGCCGGGTCACCGCGACGGCCACCGCGCTGGCCGAGGGCGACCTCACCCGCAGCACGGACCTGGAACGCCGCGACGAGCTCGGCGTCACCGCGGGCGCTCTCGACTCGGCCCTCGCGTCGCTGCGCCGGGTGCTGGGCGCCGTCGTCGCCTCGGCCGACGCCGTGGCCGCGTCCTCGGCGCAGCTGAACGACACCACAGCCCGGATCGCCGCTGCCTCCGCGCAGACCAGCGACCGCTCCTCGGTCGTCGCGAGCGCGTCCGAGGGCATCGCGGACAGCGTGCAGGCGGTCGCCGCCGGCGCCGAGGAGATGGGCACCGCCATCCGCGAGATCGCCCGCTCGACGACGGAGGCCACCGAGGTGGCGGCCTCGGCCGTCACTGCCGCTGCGAGCGCCAACGAGACCGTCAGCCACCTGGGGACGTCGAGCCGGGAGATCGGCGACGTCGTCAAGGTCATCACCTCGATCGCCGAGCAGACGAACCTGCTGGCGCTGAACGCCACGATCGAGGCGGCCCGCGCCGGTGACGCCGGCAAGGGCTTCGCGGTGGTGGCCGGGGAGGTCAAGGACCTCGCCCGGGAGACCGCCCGGGCCACCGAGGACATCGCCCGCCGCGTCGAGACCATCCAGGGCGACTCGGCGGGGGCGGTGACCTCGCTGCAGGAGATCTCGCAGGTCATCGCCAGGATCTCCGACTTCCAGACCTCGATCGCCTCGGCGGTGGAGGAGCAGACGGCGACCACGGCGGAGATGTCGCGGTCGGTGGTGGAGGCGGCCAGCGGGACCGACGAGATCGCCCGCAGCATCGGTGGGGTCACGAGCGCCGCGGCCTCGACCAGCGGAGAGCTCGACCTGGCCCGGGTGGCGGTCGCCGAGCTCGCCGACCGCGCCGCCGCGCTGCGCCGCGAGGTGTCCGCCTTCACGTTCTGACGGGCGCAGCGGGCCGCTCGCGAGCGGCTCCCGCTCCGGCTCCGGCTCCGGCTCCGGCTCCGGCTCCGGCTCCGGCTCCGGCTCCGCGGGACCTCAGACGACGCGGCGGAACTGCACGTCGTCGGTCCACAGGGTGCGGACCGAGACGCTCTCCCCGGTGCGGGGGGAGTCGATGATCTTGCCGTCGCCGGCGTACATCGCGACGTGGCCGTAGCTGTTGAACAGCACCAGGTCGCCGACGCGCGGCTCGGACACGGCGTACCCGGCGCTGCGCATCGCGGACGACGTGCGGGGGAGGTCGACCCCCACCTTGCCGTAGGCGTACTGCACGAGGCCCGAGCAGTCGAAGCCCGTCGTCGGGCTGGTCCCGCCGTAGCGGTAGGCCAGGCCCACGCTCTGCTTGGCGACGGAGACGGCCGTCTCGGCGGCCGACGAGACCGGAGCCGGGGCGGGGGCCGCCGCAGCCGCGGGCGCCGAGGCGCCGCCCGGGAGGGCGAGCACCTGGCCGGGGTAGATGGTCGAGCTCCACCCGAGCCGGTTCGCGTCGAGCACCGCCTGCGTCGAGGTCCCGGCGGCCCGCGCGATGCTGGAGACGGTGTCACCCGAGCGGACGGTGTAGCTGGTGCCGAGCGCGCCGTTGGCGGGCAGCGGAGCCGCGGCCACGGACAGCGAGGCGGCGGCCTTCACCGCGGGCGTCCCGCCCGCGGAGGTGGCCGGCACGTGGGCGGAGGCGGCCCCGGCGGTCGCGATGACCGGGACGGCGGCGAGCGCGCCCGTGGTCACCACCGCGCGGGTCACGGCGCTGACGTCGACGAGGGGACGCACCGGAGCCCGGTGGCGTGCAGAGCGAGACACGGCCGCGACGCTACGTGCGCGGACGGTGACTGTCCGGCGAATCGGACGATTCCCCGCCCGGGGCCCCGCGACGGCGGCCCCCACCCGGCCCCCACTCGACCCCCACCCGGCACGCGCCTCCCAGGGCTCGCACAGCCTCCGTCCGCTCGGAAGCGGCGCTCGCGGACCGCCCCGCCACCTAGCCTGGCCGGCGTGATCCCAGCGCTCGGCCCCGACTGGCTCGACCCCGACACCCTGCTGCGCAGCCTCGGCTTCGTGGGGCTGCTCGCGATCGTCTTCGTGGAGTCGGGGCTCCTCGTCGGCTTCTTCCTCCCCGGAGACTCGCTGCTGTTCACCGGTGGCCTGCTCATCGCGACGGGCGTGCTCACGGTTCCGCTGTGGCTCGCGCTGGTGCTGGTGCCGCTGGCCGCCGTCCTGGGAGACCAGTGCGGGTACCTGATCGGGCGCCGGCTCGGTCCGGCCGTGTTCCGCCGCGCCGACGCCCGCATCTTCAAGGCCCAGTACGTGGACGACGCCTACGCGTTCTTCGACAGGTACGGGGGGCGCGCGGTGCTGCTCGCGCGGTTCGTGCCGATCGTGCGGACCTTCGTCCCGGTGGTCGCCGGCGTGGGCAAGATGGACTACCGCACCTTCGTGAGCTGGAACGTCGTCGGCGGGGTGCTCTGGGGCGCCGGGGTCACCACGCTCGGCTACCTGCTGGGCGGCCTGTCCTTCGTGCGGGACAACATCGAGGTCATCCTCATCCTCATCGTGCTGGTCTCGGTGCTGCCGGTGGCGGTCGAGCTGCTGCGCGGCCGGGCCCGCGCACGGGCCGGGAGGCGGGCTCACCGCGCGTGATCACGACGGCGCGGCCGGTGGCCGCGGGGTTGCGATCCGGTAACGGGCGGGGGCTGGGGCCCGGCCGCGCCTTGCGTGCGGGGGACACCCCGGGGTGGAGTGAGCGGGTCCAGGGGGAAGCCGCCGCACGACCTGCGGTGGTCTCCCGTGCGAAGACGCCCGACGAAGGGGCCCTCCCACGTGATCACCTCTCGCAGAACCACCGCCGCACTGGCCTTCCTGGCCGGCGGCGCGCTCGTCCTCTCCGGATGCTCCGCCGACCGCGGAGGTGAGGGGGGGAGCGGTGCCAGCAGCTCCGCCGGCACCAGCAGCGCGACCATCACGGCCGCGCACGAGCAGGAGTTCAACAGCTACAACAACAACACCGCCGACCAGAACGCCGTCCAGAACGTCGTCGTCCTGAACAACGTCCTCGGCGGGTTCTGGGACTTCGGCCCCGATGGCGGCGTGCTCGACGAGAGCGAGTTCGGCACCGTCGAGAAGACCAGCGACGACCCGCTGACGATCCAGTACACCTTCGCCGACGACGCCGTCTGGTCCGACGGCGAGCCGATCGACTGCGACGACTTCATGCTCACCTGGGCCGCCAACTCCGGGAAGTTCACCTCCACCGAGACCGACGCCGACGGGAACCCCCTCTCGGGCTTCTCCTCGGCCGGCACCACCGGCTACGAGGACATGAACGCGCCGCAGTGCGCCGCGGGTGACAAGGAGGTCGAGCTCTCCTACGCGACCCCGTTCGCCGACTGGGCCGGCATGTTCGGCGCGGGCTCGATCCTCCCGGCGCACAAGGTGGCTCAGGGCGCTGGCGTCGACGACCTGATCGGCGCGTTGACCAGCAACAACAGCGAGCAGGTCAACCAGCTCGCCCAGTTCTACAACACGGGCTTCATCGGTACCCCGGGCACCGTCGACACCGACAACTGGCTCTCGTCCGGCCCCTACAAGATCGACTCCTGGCAGGCCGGCCAGTCCATCACCCTCGTCGCGAACGACGAGTACTGGGGCACGCCGGCCCAGGCGAGCAGCATCGTCATCCGCTTCATCGACGCCACCGCCCAGGCCCAGGCCCTCGCGAACGGCGAGATCCAGGTCGCCCGCCCTCAGCCCGCGCAGGACATCCTGAGCCAGCTGCAGGCCATCGGTGACTCGGTCAAGATCGACCAGGGCGACGAGTACACCTTCGAGCACCTCGACTTCAACTTCGAGGGCGCCTTCGCGGACGCCGACCTGCGCCGGGCCTTCGCGCTGTGCGTGCCCCGCCAGCAGATCGTCGACAACCTGATCAAGCCGGTGAACGCCGACGCCACCGTGCTTAACTCGCGCTACAAGCTGTCCTTCCAGGAGGGCTACGACCAGGTCGTCGGCGCCTCCTACCAGGGCCAGTACGACCAGCCCGACATCGCCGCCGCGAAGCAGATCCTCGACAGCAAGGGCGCAGCTGGCACCCCCGTCCGCATCGGCTACCAGTCGCCCAACCAGCGCCGGACCGACGCCACCGCCCTGATCAAGGCCTCCTGCGACCAGGCCGGCTTCGACGTCCAGGACGCCGGCCAGCAGGACTTCTTCGGCGGTGGCCTCGCCAACGGCAACTTCGACGTGGCGCTCTTCGCCTGGTCGGGCTCGCCGCTCGTCTCCGGCCAGGCGTCGACGTACGTCACCGGCGGCGGCAACAACAACGGCAAGTACTCCAACCCGCAGGTCGACGAGCTGACCACGCAGCTGCTCGCCCAGACCGACGTGGCCGCGCAGGACACCACGATCGGCCAGATCGAGTCGGTCCTGTGGAGCGACCTGGCCACCATCCCGCTGTTCACGTTCCCCGGCCTGCAGGCCAACTCCACGAACGTGACCGGTCCGTCCTTCCAGCCGGCCCAGAGCCAGCAGACC
>Ga0325403_1005936_pt1 | contig 11570 bp, 9 predicted proteins | sample PopdelMetagenome_19_FD_205665 | JGI IMG/M metagenome (GOLD analysis project Ga0325403, IMG submission 205665) | Populus deltoides microbial communities from Bellville, Georgia, United States - Xylem-PdKOR-R4 | ecosystem: Host-associated > Plants > Phyllosphere > Stem > Wood/Secondary xylem...
AATAAATAGAGGGTTTCATTACTGTTTTGGATCGGCAGGGTTTGCCGCAAGTAGTGCAGACGAGATTGAGGACGGCTTCAGTGGATTCAGAGAAATTGGAATGAGAGGTCAGCTCGGCGTGATCTTGTGCCTCTTGGACGGACTTCAATAGGGCCCCACAGTCCCCGCACTTCAATGACACTCCCGCCATTGATTTCGATTTCGATTGATCGGTGAATCGATCAGAGAGAGAGAGAGAGATGGTACCGCTCTGTAGTGTAAATTGGTTTCTTTCTCTGGTGGAGCTTCTTTTGTAACTTTAACTTTACTTGTTGGCTAGGCAAGCAAGTGTTAGACTGGGTTTTAGTGGTTATGATTCGGGAAAAAAAAAAGTTTTATAAATTTTTTTTTTTTTTTTTTTTTGTTAAAATTGATTTGGTATTTATATATGTTTGGTTAAAACTGTGATTGAAATTGAGATTGAACAAAAAGTAGTTTAATATATCTGATTAAAAATATTTTTTAAATTAAGGTTATAAAATAATTATATATATATAGTTTTTAATTTAAATATTATAGATTTAACTATTATTATTACATCATAAAATAAATAATACTTTATATAAAATATTTTTTATTGTTCCATTAAACTATTTATTCCATCACATATGAAATACATCTGACAAGGATTACAGTTTCCTTAGTTTCTTAAACGTGCAACAACATCAGGTAAAATATCATCAGGAATAAAATTGAAATTGCAATCAAATTCTGCAAATGTTACATCACCAAGCGATCTTCATCTAATTTATGTAGTGTCATTGAATAATGTTAAAACACAATTAAAAATAAAAAATAAAATTTAATTTTTTTTATTTTACTAGGTTGGACCCGATTCAATGCATTTAACTTTGAACGAGACCCGGTCCGCCCGGAATAGTGGAGAGTGAATCACTCTCCACTATTCACGTGAACAGTGGAGAGTGGAGAGTGATTCACTCTCCACAGAGAAGAAGAAAAGTAGCAAAGAGCTGCTTTGTGTCACCTTGCGTTTCAAACGCAAATAGCAGTGGGGGCCATGAACAATAAATGGTGTTTTATGCATTACCATACGTTTGTTTCCTGTGGTTTGCTTCAAAAGCAAAAGCAACCATAGAAATAAACAGGGTCAGGCTGTGTTTGTTTTCCAGAAAGTGATTTTCGGGAAATCACTTTCCAAACTTTCATGTGTTTGTTTGTCATTAAAAAAGTTGGTCAACGGAAAACACTTTCTAGTCGAAGGAAAATTTGGCTTAGTTTTTCAGGAAAGTGTTTTCCTTTTATTTTTAGCGGAAAACACTTTTTGGAAGTTATGAAAAAATTAGAAAAGTCATATTATTTGCTGATTATATCAAATTTAATCCTCAAACTTTTGATTGATATATATTTTTTGTTTTTAATTTTTTTTTTCAATTTCATCATTTAGAATTAATTTTTATATTAATTTTGGTCCTCATTTTTATAATTGTTATTTGTTTTTTCCTTATCATTTTTTTAATTGAAATTTTTAATCTATCAAATTTGGTCCTAATTCTTTTGATTGTTACTTATTTTATTTGAAATAATTTATGAAATGTTAATTATTATTATTTTAATTTCTTCATCTTTCAATTTTTTTATTTTTTAAATTTGATCTCTATTATTTTGATTATTATTTATTTTATTTGAAATAATTTATGAAATAATTTTTTTTTCAATTTCATTCTCATTTAACTTTTTAATTTGTAAGATTTGTTCCTCGTTATTTTAATAAACTTGAAAAAAAATAAAGCATTAATAAGTTATTTTCCAGCTCATTTTCCATGACATAACCAAACATTGTAAAGTGTTTTCCAACTTATTTTCCATTACACTACCAAACATCGAAAAATAATTCATTTTCCCGGAATTCACTTTCCAAAAAGAAACTACTTTCTAGCAAACAAACAGAGCCTAAGCTTAGAAGGTAGAAACGTAGTTTTATAGTATTACAACTGATTTGTTTTCATGTTTTAAAAGTTATTTTTTTGGTATTTTTGGATAGGTTTTATGTTTTATGTCAAAAATAAATTTTTTAAAAATAAAACATTATTTTGATATATTTTCAAATAAAAAAATTATAAAAAACAACTACAACCACAACCACAATATCAGACAGGCTTTTAAGGGGTTTTTAACTAGAGTTTTTTTAAAAAATTATTTTTTTAAAATTAAATTTTTTTAGTATTTTAAAATTGTTTTGATGAATTGATATCAAAAAGAATTTTAAAAAAAAATTATTTTGATGAATTTTCAAGCAAAAAGTAATTTGAAAAGTAATCGCTACCACTATTTCAAATTACAAAAAAATAAATAAAAGAACTCAATTTTTTCCTGTAGCATGTGAGGAGAAACATTGTGAATTTAAGCAGTGCATTGATCATTTTGTCCTTCATTGCACCGAACAATTACATTGGTTGTGGGGTAGAGTTGTTTCTTTTAGAGGTTAAAATGTCACTTGTCAATTGATCAAGATAATTTAGTAATTTATGTTTTTTTTATATACAATGAAATTACTTCGTCACACTTGAAAGCTAAGAAAATAGGCTTTTTGTCCAAGAATCCTTGTGTATTTTCAACTTTATTTGTACAGTTAAAGGAGTTAAAGGATGATAATACCCTTAAAAACTCAAAAGTTTTGGCCTTGTAGAGTGGGGTTTTCTTTATCTTTGTGTATTTTTTTTTACAGTAAAATAACATGTTTAGCCTTTAACTTTCAAAAATCTAAGTCCGACAAGGGAGGGCATTTTCATCTTTGCCACATGTTTTTCTTGTGTAATATTAAGATGCTCTTAGGGGCTTTTTAGTAATTTCAATTATTCAAATATTAATGAATCAACATAAAAGGTTAATGCATGCTATGCACAAATCAGCGCATTATCATCCCTCCTACCAAATGGGAGGCACGTGGGACGTATTACGATGGCCAAATTCCACTGACCGTCATGTCATCCAATGTGTTAGGTGGCGGCACTACTGTTGGTGTGGCACGTTTGGCCTGGTTGGCAGCAGTTCGACGACGATGACAGTTTTTCCTCCTCCCATTCCTTTCTCTCTCATGTACATTGGTTCTCAAGATGAGGCTTTAAAAAATCAGATGTGTCATCCGGATTGTATTTATTTTAAAATTGGTCGTTATTTTTTTTATTTCTATTTGTTTTAATTTCAATGCTTCTTGAATTTTTTTTGTTTCAATTTCATCACTCTGCATTTTATTTCATATAATTTTTGTATCTAATTTAGTTCTAATTTTTTTATTACTATTTTTTTTATCTTTTGTATTAATTTTTTTATTTCGTCCTTTATAATTTATTTTCATTTTGTTTTGATTCTAATTTTGGTCCTCATTTTTTTATTGCTCTTTTTTTATATCATTTTTTTATTTTTTTAATTTAATCCCTAATTATTTTATTTTGATTATTTTTGTGTGTGCTTAATTTAGTCCTCATTGTTTTTATTTTTTATTTTTTCATTATTTTTCATGTTTGTCTTCTATAATCATGACATGGTTCACCAGTTTCAATGATTAGGTTGGTTTAAGTTCAGTTTATATATATATATCCTTTTTAAATTTTGTTTTTTTTTTTATTTTTGATCATTTGACATTAGCTTATTGGGCCTTAAGCTTCATGATCTGTTTTGATTTTTTTGTAAGGTTATCCCTATCTCATATCTTGGGTCGCGAGTTATTAAAGTTAAGCTGGGTTGGTTTGGATTTGTTTTTTGATCACCTGATATTTTTTCCTACTTTCGAAAGGGATTGTTCTAATTTTTTTAGAGTAACACGGGTTGTCTTGAGTTTTTTTTTTTTTTTATCTTTGTTGGATCTATCTCTTTTAAACTAATTTTTTAAATTATATTAAATTAATTTATTTCATTCTTCAATATTAAATTGGTCTGGTATTGCCACGGTTTTTTGTGCTCTTTGTTAGATCTTGCTCTTTTAACAAGATTTTTTTAATTAAATTAATTTTTTTCACCTTTTAACATTGAATTTGTTTTATATTGAGCTTCTTAGTTGAAACTAAGTTTGAAATTTAACAGCTTGCAAGTTTAAAAGAATAACCGGGCTTAGAAGATTCACTTAAATTTACTTGGTTTCCCCCCTATTTTTTAGCTATATTTTTTTGTTTTGTCTTCCAACATTTTCTTACTTTTTTTTCCAATTACCATGGGATTTTTCATTTGTTTTGAAAAAAAACATGTGTTACCTAAAACTATTTTTTTAGGTTTTGTTCAATTTAGTTTTTATGAGGATTTTTACTTTTGAATTAAATGTGAGCAATAAATGTTTTTCGTACATTGTTCCAGTTAATTTTGAAACTCAGGCCGGCCTAAATCTCATGTCCCTTAGGTCATGAGTCAACCCATCAAATCGAGCATTTTGAACATCAAATGATATATTTTGATTTTGATTTTTTTAATTTGATCTTCACTCATTTGATTTTTATTTTTGCTTTTTATTTTTTTGTGGATTTGTGGACTTAGACATTTTCAATTTGGCCATTGAGTTCAATATTTAATGGTATTTTAGATTTTGGGCCTCGATGTTTTGTTTTAGATTTTTATTCTTGATACATTTATCAAATTTTAATTTGTTTTTTATTTCATTACTAGATCCATCATCTTAATTTTTTAAATTTCATTACCTAGATTTGTTGACATTTTTTTTAACTTTTTTTTGTTTATTATTCTTTTTTCTGATTTTATCTTTCATTATTTGGATTGCTAGGAATTGACGGTTAGTATTATTTTCCATGCTCTCTTTGTATGATGTGGAGTCATTTATTTTTTTTCTTTTTTAAATACACTTATAAAGCTTGGTCATCATTTTTTTACACTAAAAAAAATTAGATCAGCCCACAACAAAGCACGAGCAAGCTATCTACTACCCTCTAATTCAACCTAAACACCTTCGTGATTAGCCAAGTCAATCCATGTTTTTATAAAAACTTCAATAATCCGGGTCTTTTCTGCTAATCTAAGCAAGGACAATTCTAGAGTTAATGGGTCACTCGAATTAGGCTAGGTCCAAAACATTAGCTATAACTGTTATTTCCTATACTTTTAAATTTGAGCAAGAAAAAAATATTTAAATTCTTTTGAATGCATTATGTCAAAATAATAGATAAATTTAATTTTTTAGTCAAAACTTGAAGAAATTGTTGTTTTTTTAAATAAAGGTGCACTCTTAAAATGATGTATAAATAGTAGTTTTGATTAACACCCGTACTAATTTGAGGATAACCTAAATAGTTAAATAGTGAAAAATAAGGCGCGTTGCTTTTTGTCAATATAATGAAATTATTTATTTTGAGTTGGGGTCCGTGGAGCTCTTTTGTCCTGGGTCTCTTTGAAGTTTATAGATTTGAATTGGAGTTGATGATGATATTTTTTTTTTAATAAATTAGGTTAAGTATCAACTGTTTGTGTTTGAAAGTGTGATTATAATTGTTTTTAAGATATTTTTTATATTAAAATAATATTTTTTTTACTTTTTAAAAATTATTTTGAGATCAGCACAACAAAACAATTCAAAAAATATAAAAAAATTAAAATTTTTGGAAACACGGGTACAACCGCGTTTTCAAATTCCAGTCATTTTTAATGCTTGAAAAAATTTAAATTTTTTGATTTAAAAAACCTAATTTTTAACGTTTTTTCACCTAGAAATACCCAAAAAAATCCTAAACCTCACAAAAACCTTATTTTCAATAATAAAAAAAAAACCTTTGAAACCTTTGGTCACTCAAAAAAATAAAAAAAATCAAACGAGATAAAAATATCTTTATGGACTTCAATTTATTTTTTCTAAGATAGTTAGAGGATAAAACCACCTCTATTTGACTCAATTTTTTATGGCTGGCTATAATATTTCTCTCTCCTCTTAATTTTTTATGATAACTTTCTTCTTTTTCAAAACTTAAAGAACAAAACGTGATGTAAATAATTTAAGGATTAAAATGAACAAATCTAAAACTATAGTGATAAACATGAAAAAACTTAAAACTTTATGGACTAGATTATAATAAATCTGAAATCACAAAGACATATTATTATTATAACAATATCTAAACCGTGTGGGGGGATTCACTGTTCCCCCATACACAAAATACTGTGGATTACAACAGTAATCCACATTGATTCTTCTCCCTGTTTTTTTTTAACTTTTCCCCTTTTTTTTTCTTTTTTTCAAAATTATTTTTTTTTCAACTTTCTTATTTTTTCTTATTTTTTATTTATTTTTTTTTCAAAATTATTTTCATTGATTTTACCTTTTAAATATTGACCTGGTTAAAATTTTTGCTTTGTAATTTTTTTCTTTAAAATACTGTGGATTACTGTGATGTTTTTCCACTTGGTTTTTCTATTTTATTTCTTTATTTTTCAAAATTATATTTGTTGATTTTTTTTAATATTGAGTTGATTGAGAATTTGGTTTTGTAATTTTTTTCTTTAAAACTTTGTTGATTGCTACGGTGTTTCTCCGCATGGTTTTTTTCTCTAAAATTATCTTTTTTTTATTTTATTTTTTAATATGGAGCTGGTTAAAAATTACAGTTACAATATGTGAGGAAAACACTGTAACTTTTTTTAAAAAATTACTGTTTATTGCTACAGTGTTTTTCCCACATGGTTTTTTTATAATTTTTTTCAAATTATTCTCTTCAATTTTATTTTTTTAATATTAAGTTGTTTGTGAATTGCAATTACAAGTCATTACAAATAAGGTTAAATCATGTGGGGAAGCACTGTAACTTTCATTATAAAACACTGTGAATTGCTACAGTGTTTCCAACATGATTGTTTTTTCTTTTTTTTATGTTTATTTTTTTTTCTAAAATTATCTTTGTCGATTTTTTTTAATAGTGAGCTGATTAAGAATTTAGCTTTATAATTTTTTTCTTTAAAACACTGTGAATTGTTGCAGTGTTTTTCCATGTGATTTTTTATGATTTTTTCCAAAATTATCTTTGTTGATTTTTTTGTAATATTAAGTTGGTTAAGAATTATAATTACAATAAAACTAAATCATATGAGGAAAGCGTTGTAGTTTTTCTCACAAAACATTGTGGATTGCTACAATATTTTTCTAAATGGTTTTTTATTTTATTTTATTGGGAAGAGCGTTATAGTTTTCCTCACAAAACATTGTCAATTGCTACAATGTTTTTTCTCATAGGTTTTTTTCCATCCAAAATTATCTTTGTTGGTTTTTTTTTTAATATTAAGTTGGTAGAGAATTTAGCTTTGTAATTTTTTTATCTTTTTATTAACTGAAAAGCTAAATCATGTGGTGAAAGCACTGTATCTTTCCTCACAAAACACTGTAAATTACTACAAATCATTTTGTTCAGTCTCTAAGTTTTGGATCACCAACACAACTTTTTTTTCGTCATGAAATATTTGCTCCATCATACCTTTAATTTCTATTACTTATCTAACGCTGGTTCACAATTATAACACTATCAAATGTATTTTTTTTATAGGCCCGCGGCAGCGCGCTGACATTTCATCTCGTAAATAAAACTAAGAACTTCGTGAACCAGCTTGGCAAGGCACTGTAGCTGTGGTGTTCTACCATGTCGACCATACAAACAGGGATAATATATATATTAGTATATTAGCTCGTGCTCTGCAGTGGGTTAATATCAATTTTTATAAAAAAGTATAAAAAAATATTAAATATATAAAGAATGTATTAAGCATCTTAGATCAGGTAATCATATCATGCCTAAATAAATTGGGCCTAACAGTCATTTTAGGCCCAATTTATTCTAACATGGAAGGTTATGAAGAATAATAATAATAATAATCATATTAATAACACTAAAAATCACAACAACAACAACAACAATACTAATAATAATAACAATAATAAGAATAATCATATTAATAATAATAATAATAACAACAACAACAATAATCATAACAACACTAAAAATAATAAAAAGAATAACAATCATACTAATAATAATAACAATAATAATAATAGCAACAACAACCATGTCAGATCCAAGGTATTTGGGTATGAGTATGACAACCATGTGTGACCCAAGTTTACTTGGGTCTGACAACATGCTTGACCCATATTAAAATTAGGTCAGGTAGCCATGTTAGACTTAAGTTGCCTAGGTCTAGCATCAAATATGATTGTCAAACCCAAACAAATAACAAAACAAAAGGAAGATAATTGTGCACTTTAGTTGTAAGGAAAGAGAAAAGAAAGAAAAAAATACAAACAATCAATCACGAGTGACAATCCAACCACGATATGTCTACACACGTCATATCATGTGCAAGAGAGCACAACTGCATATCTATTTAGATAGCCAATTACCATAATTAACAATTGGAAACGTGTCTTTTTAATGACGCGGACACCATCTATTTATTAGGGTGTATGAAACAAACGCTAATAACTTTTTAATAAAAAAATATAACATAAAAATATTAAAACATTCCCATAATTCTCTTAATTATACAATATACTGATATAATTTCACTGTTACAATTTATAATAATCTATATCTAAAACTATAATAAAATCCCAATGCCATTTAGCTTTCGTACGTCTACTCACTACAAAGCTGAAAGCCCGACCTTGAAAAATCTGGTGATAATATACAACATCAAGTACTCTTACCGAGGCCCAGCAGCATCTATCCATCCAGCTCACATTGTTTCATCAGTGCAAGTGTTTCTTTGTTATTATGGTTAAAATATTGTTTGCTTTTTTTTTTTCAAAGCAGCACAGTAAATTTTGTTCAGAGAAAATATCATATTTTAAAATTTATTTTTAAAAATAAAATAATTTTAAAAAAGGTATATTTATTTGTGATTTTTTTAAAAAAAAAACGTGACAAAAGCAATTCTTTCATCCTCTCAAGTCTCTGTAAAAAAATAATCAACTAAATAAATTATATTCAAAGAACTCACTGTAATTCATAAAGTAAGAATTTGTATGACCCAAATAAATTGTAAATGAAATACTATATAGAATATAATTGTAAACATTTGATTATTAGTTTGCAAATACACACATCTAAAAATATATATTTTTGAATTTTTGTTTGATATAATTACAATGATTACTCTGATAAAGAAAAAAAACAATATTTAAGAGTATGATACTAATTATTTTTTAAAGTGTTTTTTTATTAAAAATATATTAAAATAATATATTTTTATTTTTTAAAAAATAATCTAAAAATATTTAAAAAATATATTAATTTAAAATTAAAAAAATAAAATAAAATTTAAATTTAAATTTTTTTTAAAATATAAAGCAAGCATGCCGTGTTTGGCTAAAAGTGGAGGTCAAACAGCAGCCGAGTCTGCTTTGAAAATGGTGGATTTCAAAGAAGTTTCTGTCTTCTTTGTTGAAAAGGTAAACATTGCAAGCATAAGATAAGAGTCCTTATCCATACAGGACCAGGAGATTCTAAGACTTTACATAAGATTCTAAGACTATTGCAAACATCCTCTGTAAATCATTCCCTTCTTTGTTTTTCGAGAAAGATGAAGCAAAACGGAGATTTGAGTCATGGTGATTGTTCTGACCCTTCCAAAACCTACATCAGAGCACTAAAAGCTAGGTTTCATGACCAGCCTGAGAAATTCCATAGCTTTTACAAGGTCATGATTGACATCATGGCTCAAAGAGTCCAGCCTGACGGCCCCGGAGGCATACCTGACGACGCCCCAGCACGACTGAAGGCAATTCTTGAAGGTCACAACGACCTCATTTACGGGCTCAACTTTTTCTTGCCTCCTTCTCACCGAGTCAGCCTTGATGATGGGATGGAGATTGAGCCGGTCACGGCGGAGGGAGCAGTATTATCTGGACTTGAAGATGCTAAGGATTTAATAAAGGAAGCGAAGATGCGAGGCGAGAAGGTCTATGAAGCTTTCAAGGAGACTCTGCTGTCGACAAGCCAGAAGAGAAGCTTCGATGATGTCTGCAGTGATGTTGTTGAGCTGTTCATTGACGATCCTGATTTGCTAGAGAGGTTTCGACAATTCATGCCTGTTTATGAACCAACTCCGCTGGCATCTTATGCTCCAAATTCCCAGATTCCTATGAATATTAATTAATTGTTCATCCTCAAAGATTTGTATGTTCTTTTGTAATTTGATGGCCTATATTAGATGGTAAAAGATCAGGTCAAGGATTAATTATTCTTAACATTGATTTGAGAAATTACAATTTATTGGTTTTTCTCCCGAATGTCTGAGACATGTTCCTCTCTCTCTCTCTCTCTCTAGCTATGGAACGTTTCAATTGATCATTTTCTTTCCTCGTGGAAGCAATCCTCAAAACTTCTATGATTCCACAGAGAACCCGTTACTTTCACGGCGGCCGTGCTAGAAACACTGCACGAAAGTAGAAGTCAAAACTTTGAAATTAACCTTTGCTCAGCTGGAGCACAAACACAGAAATAGAATAGAAAAGGCAGCGGTCAGCAAAGGCACGATCCAAGTTGTCTTGAAGCACGAAAATCAAAGACATAAATCTTTAATTAAGAAAGTGTTTGTTTTTGTGCGATTTTTTTTAAAATTATTTTTGATGTTTAATTTACTAATATTAAAAATAAATTTATAAAAATAAAATAAATATTATTTTAATATATTTTTTTTAAAAAATAATTTTTAAAAACAACTACTATTACAATATAATACATTATCTAAAAATAGTATAAAGGACAGTTAATTAACTAATTTATAATTATATTTAATATAGATCTTGATGTAAAAATTTAATGGTGGGAAACACAAATTTTTACGGTTCCCTTTATTCTAGAAGATGATGGAATTAATTGAATATATATTTTCATTTTTTATTTATTATTTGAATTGATGAATTAAATTTGATAGTAATATGAGTGAAATAAAGTAATTTCTAGATTTACAATAAAAAAAAACTATACTTATTTCTTTCTTTCTTTTTTCTCATGCACAGCAGCAAATAAACATAAGAAGCTAAAATCATTTGTTTTAAAATTGATTAATTTCAGGGCTAAAAAAACAATTTTACTTTTACTATCATCTATATAATATATATTAATTGTAATACTAATGAATAATATAAAAATAAAAATAAAAATGAGTGGATGGTTAGAAACACATAAAAAAAAAATAGTAATAAGATTATCCAAAATAAAAGAATATTAATGGAACTGAAATCAGAATTTGAAGAAATAAATGACTTGCCCCAACCCTTTAGAAAGGCCTCGTCACCAACCCGAGACCCAACCCAAAAACACATCCCAACAAGAAACTGAAACGACCCTAGAAAGAACCGTTCTCCACATAAGTTGCCAGTGTCCTGATGCTAGTAGAGTTGCAAGAAACACAGAATTCCAGGACCCCTATGGTTTGCTTATATATAGACACACACACACACACACACACACACACATTCTTATTGAGATTAAAACAAAAGGCGGATTCTGTTTCTTCCGTTTTTCACTTGGTTAAATCGTTGAGAAGGTGAAAGAGATGGAGACACAGAGGGATTATTATGGCGAATC
>Ga0325403_1005938_pt1 | contig 11569 bp, 6 predicted proteins | sample PopdelMetagenome_19_FD_205665 | JGI IMG/M metagenome (GOLD analysis project Ga0325403, IMG submission 205665) | Populus deltoides microbial communities from Bellville, Georgia, United States - Xylem-PdKOR-R4 | ecosystem: Host-associated > Plants > Phyllosphere > Stem > Wood/Secondary xylem...
TGAACTCTGTGAATGCCATTTTTTATTGACGATGTTGAACTATTGGTGGCAGTGAGGATTCTAAGGGGGAGAGAAGTTAGATATTAGGAAAAGGTGGTGACTCATGTTGAAGATGATGCGAGGTTTGCGGTTTTTTTTTTAATTATTTTCAATTACAGTTTTATCGTTATTTTTATTTGAAAATATATTAAAATAATATTTTTTAAAAAAATTTTATTTTTAATTTTAATACATTAAAATTATATAAAAAAATATAAGATTAAAGCTATGTTTATTTTCTAGAATTTACTTTTCGGGAAATCACTTTTCAAACTTTTCTGTGTTTATTTGCTATTAGAAAAGTTGGTCAACGGAAAACATTTTACAGTCAAAAAAAAATTTGGTTTGGTTTCCAGAAAAGTGTTTTCCTGAAAAATTTGAGCGTAAAACACTTTCCGGAAGTTATGAAAAATTTAGAAATGTTATATTATTTGATGATTATATCAAATTTAGTCCTCAAATTTTTAATTTCTATATATATATTTTTTGTTTTGAAAATTTATTTTTCAATTTCATCTCTTAAAATTTAATTTTTATATTAATTTGGTCCTCATTTTTATAATTGTTATTTGTTTTTCCCTTATCTTTTTTTTATTGAAATTTTTTATTTATCAAATTTGGCTATCATTCTTTTGATTGTGACTTATTTTATTTGAAATAATTTATGAAATGTTAATTATTATTATTTTAATTTTTGCATCTTTTATTTTTTTTATTTTTTAGATTTGATCTCTATTATTTTAATTATTATTTATTTTATTTGAAATAATTTATGAAATTATATTTTTTTTCAATTTCATTCTCACTCAACTTTTTAATTTGTAAGATTTATTCCTCATTATTTTAATAAACTTGAGAAAAATAAAACATTAATAAGTTATTTTTCGGCTTATTTTCCATGACATAACCAAACACTGGAAAGTGTTTTCCAACTTATTTTTCATTACACTACCAAACATCATAAAATAATTCACTTTTCCGGAATTCACTTTCCAAAAGAAAATTACTTTCCAACAAATAAACGGAGCTTAAACATATAATGTTTTAACCGGTCAAACACCCTTAATCTAGTTGGGTCTTTGCTTTTAATTGGTCAATTTAACTGACTTGTTTGAAATTATTATAGTGTGATTCAAAATACTTTTTATTTAGAAATATATTAAAATGATATTTTTTTTATATTTTAAGAATTAATTTTAAGCTTAACACATTAAAACAATCTAAAAACATAAAAAAAATTTAAAAAAAACACGGTTTTAATTGCATTCCCAAACAAACCTAAAAAACTAGGATAAGCGTATTCTTACAGCAACAATGATTAGAAACAGAACTGAGCAAATTAATCGATTAAATGGAATGAATTTTAAAAGAAATTATTAGATAATTTCGGTTATTTAAAAAAAAATAGTTTAATTTAGTTTTGATTTTATATTTTAGAAGCAGTAAAAGCTAAAAATAACCAAGTCCCAAAAAAACTCATGATTATTAAATTAAAATTCATCAAAAAGTAGTACAATTAAAGATTTTATTTAGGTCCGCTTGTTTTTCAAAACTTTATTTCATTTTGAAGAGTTATTTTAATGGAAAATAAACTTTTAAAAAATAAATTATTTTTTAATATTTAGTAATGTTATGGAAAATTAGTTGAAAATTACTTTTCAGTATTTGATTATATCTTAGAAAATAAACTAGGAAACAAACTTATTAATTTTTTTCAACTTTATTAAAATAATAGGGACCGAATCTAATAGATAAAAAAAATTAAAAGATGATGAAATTAAAAAAAATCAATTTCATAAATTATTTCAAATAAAACAAATAATAATAAAAAGAATGAAAATAAAATCTGACAAATAAAAAAATTAAAGAGGATGAATTAAAAAAATCAATTTTTGTAAATTCTTCCAAATAAAATAAATAATAATTAAAAAAATAGTGATCAAATTTGATAGATAAAAAATTTCAATTAAGAAAATAATAAAATAAAAACAAGTAACAATCAAAAGAATAAGGATTAAAGTTGGTAAAAAAATAAAATTCTAAGGGAGAAAATTAAAAACAATATTCAAAATAAAATATATAGCAATAAAAAAATTAAGAATTAAATTTTATATAATTAACAAATAATAAGATATTTTTAATTTTTCCTGCAGCTTCTAAAAAGTGATTTCAATTCAAAATAAAATAAAAATATTTTTCTAGAAATTAAGTTAAATTTTTCTAGAAATTAAGTCAAACTAATCAATTAAGTTCTTTTATTTAATTTGATTTAAGATTTTGAAAATAAAAAAATAATTTTGTTGAATTTCGTTTTTATCTAAACTATATTATTTTAACAAATAATGACCCTAACTAACATTAGTTCTATTTTGGAATTAGGCTTAAAACACTTTTGTTATCGAAACATGACAAAGAAGGCAGTAAAGTAAAACAAAAAACACAGAATTCAGTTTAATTTACCCCATCTCTCCAAATTGAGAATACGATCCAAATAAAATAAAATAAAATAAAATGAATCAAGGGTGATCTAAGTATCTATTTTGTAACAAATTGAGGAACACATTCTATCTTACATTGCAAAATATATCTCAATCTTTGTAAATCAATTACATCCTATTTTTAATTTATCTTATGACAATGTATATTTAAATACAATAAAAAATAAGTTTCCTTCTTTTTAATTTATCTTATGTAAATGTATGTTTAAATACAATGTAAATTAATAAATAAATTAGTTGTTTTTTATGGTAATTTAACATGTATTATTAACTTCAATCACAATTTTAAATAAAAATTTATTATTTATTATTTATTAAGAATTATTTTTAATTATAGTTTTAATCAAATATCTATTTAAATCAAATATATTATAATAAAAATAATTTTTAAAAAATAAATAAACATTGTTATGACCGTGCTTTCTGTTGTGCATGGCAGAGATTCGTAAGCGTACTTTCTCTTACAATGATTACGAGATGTTTAAGAATCTGAAGCTATACAAGAATATGATTGAATGATTGGGGAAGTCTTATGTTGACCACTTGCAATACGTTACAATTACATTTATGGATGATATTTAACTATTTATTTGTGTGCATATATTATAAAGGTTACTTATATTATCTTTTTCTTGTAAATGTGACTTTTAACAGTTTTACTAATAGAATATTTTTTCAGTATTTACTCTACCATTCTATCGGTGCATATTTTACCAACAAATTTACAGATGAAATACGGTTATTGTAAAAACCTTATCGATAATTTCTAGTCCGTTGGTAAATAAAAAACCTGATAGTTTTACAGATGGACATTGAGTGCCAAAAAAATTTACCAGCTGGAATATAATGACGAAATGATTCCGTCGGTGATTGATAGTGGCATTTGGAGTAATTTTATTTCAACTGTCAGTAAAATACCGACGGAATAATTTCGTCGATGATGTAACAGTTGAAGTGGCATTTGCAGTAATTTTTTTCCAACTCTCTAGAATATACCGACGAAATAAGTTCGTCGGTAATCTTGTTCGTAATAATTAAAAAATATATTTAAAAAAATTCTATTGAATAGAAAAAAATAATTAAAAAATAAATTTGTATAAAATTCAAGTATGCAAAAATAAATTATCTTAATATAAAAGCCAAAAATTCATTACAAATTTATACATTCAAATACAATGAAACTAGAACAAAAACGGCGATGGAGAAGGAGGAGGAGGTTGGTCATTCCCAAGACCAAAGGGTCATTAAGGGGATGCACATGTACCACCCATCTGTGATCTAATATCCATGACCATTCGGCGAAGTTTTTTATAATCCGCAGAGAGTCATTCATATTTTTTATTTAGATGGGTCGTATGTTCTTGCACTCCTTGCTGTAACAAGGCCGCGAACTTCAGAGACTGAGTGCTTGGTAACAATTACGAGCTCCCAACGATTGAAACACTATGAGTCATCTGCAAGTTCTAGGTCATAGTGTTGGAGAGTCCTTATACCTGATTTCTATTGAGTCCACCAGAAGATCCCGCCTCCATCCATAAATCCGGAGCGAAATCTGGGTGGGTCGAAAGATTGTCCCTGTATCTCTCCTTTAACTGGTTGTTATATGTCTTCTGGAAATAAAAAATGAAATAATCAAATTCAAGAAAATAATATCTTAGAAAAGAAAATGGTTGAAAACCAACATACCACAAAGTGTTAAGTTTAGTTGTCGATGAACTGTTGCACCTCTTTTTAGCGATCTTCATTCCACACATGCGTCTCCACAAAAAGTTCCATTAGGCTTGGCACACGTCTAAGATCCGTAGCCTATAAGAAAAAAAATATTGTCAATTAAATATATTTATAAATAAAAACAAATTAATTAAAAATAGATGTAATTAAAATAAATCTTATCATTCACTTCACATGTGAAATGAACAGAACGAAGTAGCCGATGTGCATGGTAATCGAATCGTGAATTTGTAGACTCCAAATCCCCGCACCGGATTATGAGCGTCGTGTAAAATGATCGGACATCATGTGCTGAATATATTCCACTGATATATTCTTCGGGATGTATGGCGGCCTAAAATCCTTCCAAACTACGACGTTATTCCAGCTTGGTAGAGCGTTTTCTCTGGCATATTTTTTAGAATTGTTTTGCGCCTTATACCAAAAATCATGCAACCTATATGATTCAAATGTATTATATATGAGTTAATGACAAAAGAAATTTTAATATTTAAAATTCAAAAAAAAATTATCGTAATGTTTTCGACTTAGCTAAAGCGTGATTCTTACAAACCCTCCTTGCAACATTATCATTTGCTTTATCCCACTCAAATTTAGCCTTACAGTAAATATTTATAAAAAATAATTCAATAATTTCAATAAAGTAGAGGAATTAACTTAAAAAATAGTAAAAATTTTAAGTTAACACTAACCTTAAATATTGTAAATCATGCATCGACCTATGGTTTCCAATCAGGATGTTTGGAAATTTGGTTCCATCAAAATAATGGAATTTCCATCAACAATTTAAATTTCAATGTTATTATTTGATTAGCCTCAATATTTGTGAGCCTGAAAATTGATAATTTTAATGAAATATTATTTATTCATAAATTGTTAAACATAAACCAACTCAAAGCAAAACAAAGTTACATTAAAAGATCGTCCTTCCAATACGCCTCATACTTGCAGGTGAATGGATTCTACTATGAATGGACATCGCCTCTACATTACGGAACCACACTCGAAGAGTCAGCGTCGTGAGTCGATGCATGTGCTTCAAACGCCTCTTATTGGTCAGCACTTAATGACATGTTGTTGTCATCATCGTTGGATCCCACCATTTGAATCTTTTGACAATGGCTTTTGATGTCTCTTAACATATAGCTTCCATCAAGCTCACATTTTCTTCATTTCCATTATTCCAATCTACCAACTCTTCTGAAGCTATCCAAGAGGGATTGAACAAAGTTCATCTCGATCCAAGCTTGCAACTTCTCTTAAGGAACCTTCATCGTCATCCTAAAAAAAGACGATTAAGATCTTACTAATATTAATTAGACAACTGGCTTCCATCAGAAACTCTGTACATGACTAAACAGAAAAAGGATGTTGTGCCAAATTTTCTTCCTCGTATTCTCTATTCACTACCAAAAAATCGACAAATACAAACTAAAACACTGACTGATTTTTTTCGTTGGTATTTTGTGGTGATCTTTACCTACTGAATTTTTTCCATTGCTAAGTCCGTCAATAAACACCGATGGAAATATGTCATCAGTATATACCGAGGGAATCTTAGTTGGAATAGAAAGAATAAAAACAACCAAACAATATAATGATGTATAAGTTTTTACAGACACCATTACCAATGAAATTACAATGGAATTCAAACAGGAAAACCATATAATGACGTGGCATTCATACCTATAAAATTGCCGATGGAGTCACTATCAAAAGAATTTCATTGATAAATCATCAGTAATATTTAATATATGACCTAACGCTCGACCCTCTTCTCCCCCTCCCCTATTTCTACTTCTTCTTTAAAAATTCTTTACAACAAAATAGCCCCCCCCATTCCCCCACTCATTTCAACACAACTCATCATTTCGCAACTTTTTCAATCATAACACCACTCTATTTGACAGCATCCGTGTTCTGATTGAAATTTTATTGAGAATGTTCCATCTTAAGTAAGCAAATCGACCTTTTTTTAATTTGAACATAATTTTAAAATGTTAGTTTTTTTATATTGCATATTTTTGTAGTGTATGTATTTTATTTTGGTGTTTACTTGTTTTTATTATTTTTTCTCCAACAAACTTGTTATATGGATTTATGATTTTATACATGTTATGATTTATTTTAGATTTTGAAAAATTATATTTTTTTTTATAAATTGTTGAAATTTATGTCAAATTGCAGACTTAGGTGTGTTGTGATAAAATAAATAATGGCTTGTTTAACAAGTCTGTTTTATATTTTGTCAATTTTATTATCTAATTGTAATTTCCTTAAATGTGTACACATTTGTATCTACGTAGATAATTGACAATGAATTAAAACAAGTATTAAAGTAGGTTGAATAATCTTGAGTTAAACCAGTATTTTTACAAATTTATTTAGTTAATATAGTTAATTAATACATGTTGTCATTTATTAATTCATATAGGTTTGATAGAAGTGATAGATGATCGTTCATGGATATATCAAGATTCACCCCAAGGATTGCGGAGGATGGATTATTGTAATGGGGTTTTGGGTTTTATTAATTACATAATATCTAATCCGAGAAATATTAGTGGAGGCAGTATTAGGTGTTTATACAAGAGGTGTAAAAATAAAAAGTTTCTCGATCCAGATGTTGTAATGATGTATCTTTATAGAGGAATACTTGTGTTGGTATACATACGGAGAACCATTTGTTCCTCACGAGACCATGCAAGAAAGGATGGTTGGGTCAACTTCTAGTGCTAGCAATGTGCATGGAGTTGTAGATAACAACAATAATCTTTATAGAACTATGGTGACTATGTTTACTGATGCGATAAGAATGAATCGGGGCCATGTTGGTCAATGTCCAGTCGTAGATTAAGAACCTAATGCAGATATGACCAGGTTTTTTGATCTTTTGAAAGATTTGACGAACCATTATGGGATGGTTGCACAAATCACAGTAAATTAGCGGTCGTTTCACATGTGTTTACCATCAAGTTAGATTATGAGTTGAGTGAGGTCGGTTATGACAAAATTATCAAATGAGAGAGAAGCATTTTACCTGGAGGGAACAGGCTGGAAGAGAACTTCTAAGCAGCTAAGTCCATGATGAAACCCCTTGGTTTAGGATACCAGAAAATTAACATGTTTCCATATTTCTACATGTTGTACTACCTTGAAAATACTAAGCTGACCGAGTGCAGGACATGTGGGCATTCCCATTATAAACTCAGAACTAGAAGGGGAAAGACTCTTGTCACATATAAAAAACTTAGATACTTTTCGATCACACCTAGACTGAAGGTTATTCATGCCACCAAAGACTATTGAGTACATGACATAACACCAATCACATGAAACACTTTCATAATGTGCATCCTTACTTTTCAGCTGAATCAAGGAACATGTATCTTGAGTTATGTATAAACGAATTCAATCCATTCGGGTCATTTACTGCTCATTCTTGTTGGCCGGTTATACTCATGGTTTATAACTTGCCACTGGGATGTGTATGAGGTCGGAGTTCATGTTTTTATCTACAGTCATACCCGGTCCTAATAGTCTAAACCGGAATTAGATGTTTGTCTTCGACCATTGATTGATAACTTGACGCAGTTTTGGTCCTCTGAAACTTTGACTTATGACATATCAACGGAACATAATTTTCTTATAAAAGTAGCTTTGATGTGGACTAACAATGATTTTCCAGCTTTTCAAATGGTTTCTAGTTAAAGCATGCATGAAAAACTAACATGTACATATTGCATGGAAAATAACAAGGCAATCATGCTAACAAACAGTTGTAAAAAATTTTTTTTACTGCCATCGGCGGTTTTTGCCAATGGATCATAAATACAGAAAGAACATAAATGACTTTTTTATTGGTAGAATTGAAAAGGATGTTGCACCCCCGCATCTTTCGGGTGAAGAATTGTATGATGTGATGTCAGAGTACAGTGACATTGTGTTTGGTTTTCAATCTGGTAAGCAGAAGTTTCCTTGTTTTTGTTTGACCCATAATTGGGTAAAGCGAAGTATTTTCTGGGAGCTTTCTTATTGTAAGATCAATCTCCTCCACCATAACCTTGGCATCATGCACAAAAAAAAATGTTTTTGTGAACATTTTCAACACGGTTATGAACATGAAAGGGAAGACAAAGGATAACATCAAGGCTATAATGAATGTAGCTTTGTTTTGTCACTGCAAAAATATGGAGTTGGTTTATGCTAGGTCATGGGTCGCAAAGCCTACAGCAAGCTTCGCCTTCGATAAGAATGCATAACTAATTGTCTACTAATGGCTTAAGAGTCTGTGTTTTTCTAATGGATATGCCTCGAACATATCAAGGTTTGTTAATTTAGAGGATTACATATTATATGAAATGAAAAGCCATGACTGCCACGTGTTTATGCAAACATTCATTCCATTAGCTTATCGGAATTTATTGCTAATGGGGATATGAGATGCACTAACGGAGATCGGTCATTTCTTTAGAGATATATGCTTCAACAAGTTGCAGACATAGCATATTGAGAGGCTTGAAATGAATATCATCCAGAAAATATGCAAAGTTGATATTTCCTCTATCATTTTTTAACTCAATAGAGCATCTACCTATATATTTACCGTATGAGGCAAAAGTTGGAGGCTCAATCCAGTATAGATAGATGTATCCATTTGAGAGGTTAGAGATTACACATGCAATATAATTAAAAATATATTTTTATTGTTTTTGTTAATTGGAAACATTCATTTAATTTCATGCAGGTACTTGTTCAACCTTAAGAAAAAAGTTAAAAACAAGGCCAATGTTGAGGCTTCGATATGTGAGGCCTATATTGTTGAAGAGATCTCAATATCTATCTCGTACTATTTCGAGCCTCAATTGAGAACAAAAATCAATCGCGTTCCAAGGCGTGATGATGGTGGTGAAGTGGTTTTGAATGAGAACTTATCAATATTCTCCAATCCTGGACGACCCACGCTAAAAAATGTTGTTAAGGGAAGATATTTGTCTGAAATAGAATTCAAACAAACACATAATTATGTGTTATTTAATTGCGATGAACTGAGACATTTTATTTAGAAAGTGTACTACTTAAACTTTGTTATTAAAGGAATATTTCTCTCTTATAATATCACAAACTCATACATTATTGAATACCTCGTAGGTAACATCATCAATATTTACTGTCTAAAAACTCATAGCTGAACGAATCCCAAATCTTTCAATTACAAGATGAATAATTTGCCACATGGTTCATAACACATGTAAGTACTATTTAATTATCATTATCTATCGGGATACTTAATTTTGTTATACATTTCTCGTTCATTGTTCATTGTTGTACTTTATATACCAGGTTTATAAATTGGGAGAGAATGTTAGTGCTACATTGTCTTTACTAAGTTTGGGTCTTAAAGAAAATGTGAAGTGTTACAATAGGTATTTTATCAATGGATACGTGTTTCATACTAAATAATATGGGCAGGTTAGAAAGATATATAAAAGTGGGGTTTGTGTTAAAGGATCGACTTCTAATGAGTTTGAAGTTGACTATTATGATAAATTAGAAGAGGTAATTAAATTGCATTATCATAGTGAACAGAATATAATGTTTTTATTCAAATGCTATTGGTATGACACCACTAACAGAGAAATCAGAGTAGATTCCCATCATGGTTTGGTTGAAATAAATTCAAAAACTAGACTTCGCAATGTCAACGATGTCTTTGTTTTCGCCAAGCAATACCAGCAAGTTTATTACACATATACCCCTTTCTTTAGAAAAGATTATTCAAGAGTTGATTGATTATCTATATTGAAAGTCAAACCCAATGATCATGTCGAGGTTATTCAAAATAAGAACAATAAATCAAATATGATAAATGATGTCTTTCAAGTTAATGAATTAGTTAATTTATATCGAGTTGTTTTATCAATTTTTTACATCTTCGATAATATTTTCGTTCATGATGCTGGGGAGTTAAAAGCGGGAGAGGTTCACTCTCATATTTTCATGCTGTTTCTTTTATACATGTAAATAGTGAAGCCTTTGGATATTTGAAGAGCACCTGAGATGGATTTGTTTTCGTTAATAAGAGATTCCGATTCTGACTGGTCATAGACTATTTTAACATCTCGGCCCACTTTAAACAGATGGGTTATGAGTATGTATACGACGGATGGATTCCCGTCTCCAGATGGGCGCCTTTTATTCTATGAAAAAGACCGCCGCGCAGCCCGGAATAAAACCACACAAAAAGAGAGAGCATCATGCTTTCTAGCCCGCCTGAAATCTGACCTGGTCTTTGAGATGGCTTAGACAAATCTCATTCGAGTTTCGTCATACCAACCTAATCACGGATCAACCATTTCATAACATAAGTTTAGCCAAGTTAATATTTGATTTAGCTTGGGTTGGAATCCGACAACCTGCTCACGAAATCGATCTGCGAAATTTAATAGCTGTGCTGCAAGTCTCATTGCTAGGCTGGCATTTTAAATTATGGTGTTAATTAATAGCTTACCAATGTGATTTCAATTAGCTGCATCATCAATTTTATGTTTCATTTTATTTTTAACAGTATATATATATATATATATATATATATATATATATATATATATAATCTATATATTTTTATTTAAAGAAATAAAATTTGGATTCTAATAACTGTAGTTTCTCAATATTAATTATGTGCTGGAAAAAATTCGTTGAATCTTACATTAAACTTTAAAAAAAACCTTTTAACATTATTTAGGCAAACCTTACTATTATTTTATTTATTGTACTTAATTTAGGATTCCATTCCACTATAATGGTCACAAGTTGCATAGTAATAATAGTTCTATAATATATAGTACTGTTATAATGGCTGAATTTCTTTTTATTTTTTATTTTTTAATTAACATGGGTGTTTGGATTAGTTTGACCGCACCTTGACTAATCCCACAGGCTCTAGAGTTAACGACCATGTAAGTTTTCAATGACCATCATATTAACAATAAAAAAAAAAACAAACCTCTTAATTTCAAACTCTTATCATTAGATTATCTACTAGATGGTTTAATGGCTAAATTAGTAAATGTAGGCTTCGGTGGTGGAACTAGAAGCGCTAGCGGGAGTCTCTTCAAAGTCCATAAATAATTTTTAAATTTTAATAGTTATTTTATACACGTTATATATTATATTTATAAAACATTTCATTTTAATAAAAAAAAAATTATTATATATAAGCGCGCGCTTTTTTATGGACTCCTCTAACCTCAAACTCCCGGCTACATTCTTGAAGATCTTGGAATGTTTTCTCAATATAT
>Ga0325403_1005943_pt1 | contig 11566 bp, 8 predicted proteins | sample PopdelMetagenome_19_FD_205665 | JGI IMG/M metagenome (GOLD analysis project Ga0325403, IMG submission 205665) | Populus deltoides microbial communities from Bellville, Georgia, United States - Xylem-PdKOR-R4 | ecosystem: Host-associated > Plants > Phyllosphere > Stem > Wood/Secondary xylem...
GAGAACTCCAGGGTGCCCGAGACGAACAGCGCGGCGACCTGCGCGGCCGGCCAGGACCAGCCCGCCGCGGCGGCCGTGGTGCACCGGTGCAGGAGGAGGGCGGCGAGCACCGCGACCAGCGAGACCTGGACCAGCCCACCGGTCACGAGCAGCTGCACGACGCTGTTGTGGCCGTGCCAGGCGGTCCCGCCCAGCGGGTTCACGTACTGGCCGATGGCGGTGTAGTACCCCGACCCCCAGCCGACGAGGGGCTCGTCGCGCCAGGCGTCGAGGCTGACGGCCCAGATGTACCCGCGGTTGGAGAAGGCGGCCGGGTCGGTGGTCAGCAGCGGCAGCAGCACCAGCACCGCGCCCAGGCCCACCAGGGAGGCGGCGGCCGCGGCGCCGCGCCACAGCGGGCCACCGCGGCTGAGCAGGAGGAAGACCGCTCCCGCGGCGACCACCGCCAGCAGCGAGGACCGGGAGGCGGACCACAGGACCACGCCCACGACGACCACGACGGCGGGCGCGCGCCAGCGGCGGGGGAGGAAGGCGACGGTCGGCAGGCCGAGGCTGAGCAGCTGCCCCAGGTTGTTGCCCTGCGCGAAGACCCCCACGAGGACGCCGCCCGGCAGGATCTGCTTCTCGGGCGCGATCAGGCCGCCGTCCTCGTGGCGGAACAGGCCCCCCGGCACCAGAGCCCCGACCGCGCCGTTGAGCACCGCCGAGGTGAGCACGACCCAGCCCAGCACGGCCAGGTCGCGCCGCCGGGGCCGCAGGAGCCAGACGGCGAGGACCACGGCGGGGATGAGCAGGTCGTTGCGCGACAGGACGGCACCGGCGACCACGTCGCGCCAGGTGCCGAAGGCGAACAGCGCGGCGCTGAGCAGGAGCACCGCGGCGCCGTCGGTGGGGACGCGCCGCAGGTGGGTGACCAGCACGAAGGCGCACAGCGCGAGCACGCCCAGCAGCAGGCCGAGCTGGACCAGCTGCGCCAGCGGCGTCAGGGACGCCTGCTCGGCGCCGACGGAGGTGCGGAACTTCGGGACGGTCGCGGTCTGCACGAGGCGCGGCAGCAGGGCGTAGCCCCAGCAGCCCCAGACCAGGGCGGCGAAGACCCACCCGTCGCGCGACCGGCCCACCCTCAGGCGTCCGAGGCGGCAGGGGCGCCGGAGCGGGGGCGGGCGCCGGAGCGCGGCCGCAGGCCCGGGAAGGCCGGCCGGCCGGTCCACCAGGCGCCGCGGCGCTGGCCGTAGTACGACGACCGGGTCCTGGCCGTGCGGTTGATGATGACGCCGGCGACCGCCGCGCCGGCGGAGCGCAGGCGCAGGTCGACCTCGGCGAGGGCGCGGACCTGCGTGCGGCGGGCGTCGACGACCACGACGGCGCCGTCGGTCTGGCGCGCCAGGACGGCGGCGTCGGTGACGGGCAGCACGGGCGAGCAGTCGAGGACGACGTGGTCGTAGCGGGAGCGCGCCAGCTCGAGGAGCTCGCGCATCTCGGTCGAGGCGAGCAGCTCGCTCGGGTTCGGCGGGCAGACCCCCGAGGCGAGGACGTCGATCCCGCCCGGACCGGGCTGCAGCACGTCGTCCAGGGTCACGCGACCGGTGAGCACCGTCGACAGGCCCGCGGAGGCCAGGAGCCCGAGCCGGTCGGCGAGGGCGGGCCGGCGCAGGTCGGCGTCGATGAGCAGCACCCGCTGCCCGGTGCTGGCCGAGCTGCGGGCCAGCGCGATCGCCGTCGTCGTCTTGCCGTCCCCGGAGGCCGCCGAGGTGAGGACCACCACGTGCGACCTGCCGCGGCGGTGCAGGAACGACAGGTTGGTGCGCAGGGTGCGGTGCGCCTCCACCACGGCCGGGTCGCGGTCCTCGGAGGCGGCGCGCGAGCGCGGGACCAGCGCCAGCACCGGGCTGGACGTGGCGCGGCCCACCGCGGCGCGGTCGGTGGTGGTGGCCAGCACGACCTCGAGGAGCAGCACCAGGGCGATGCCCAGGGCCCCGCCGACCGCCAGCCCCGTCGCGAGGGACAGGGGCTTGTTGGGCGACGACGTGTTCACCGGGGTCACCGCGGGGGCGATGGTGCGGACGCTGATCCCCGCCTCGGTGTCCTCGGGCGCCAGCGCGGCGACGGCGCTCGCGAGCTCGGCGGCCACGGCGTTGGCGATCCTGGCGGACTCCGGCGCCGAGGTCCGCGTCACCCTGATGTCCATGAGGGTGGTGTTGAGCGGTGCCTTGACGTCGATGGACCGGGCCAGCAGCTGGGGCGTCGTGCCCAGGCCCAGGTCGCTGACGACGGGGCCGAGCACCACGGGGGCGGTGGCCACCTCGGTGTAGGTCTGCACCAGCGTCTGCGCGTAGCTGGCGCCCTGCACCAGCTCGCTGACCGACTGCCCGCGGTCCAGGGAGAACAGGACCGTGGCCGTCGAGGTGTACATCGGGGTCGCCAGCAGCGCGTTGCCCAGGCCCAGCGAGCCGCCCAGCGCCACCGCGACCAGCAGCAGGGCCGCCCGGCGGCGCAGGGCGGCGAAGACCGCCAGCACGTCGACCGTGCTGGGCCGGCCGCCGGGCGCGGTCGTCACGGGGTGCTCAGCTGCCACGCTCGAGTGTCGGCAGGGGGGCGCGTCCCCTTGAGCGCCCCGCTCATCCGTGAGCGGTGATCAGGTCGCGCAGCAGGGTGCTGGAGGTGGTCTCGGTGTACGGGAAGTACACGACGTCGGCCCCGACCGCCCGCAGGCTCGCCTCGAGCTGGTCGCCCTTGGGGGTGCCGCGCCAGTCGTCGCCCTTGAAGAGCAGGTCGAAGTGCAGCCGCTGCCACATGGGGAGCTTGTCAGCCCCGCAGTCGTCGGCGGCCACGTGGTCGACCACGGTCAGGCTGGAGAGGATCTCCATCCGCTCGGACAGCGGCACCACCGGGCGGCGGCCCTTGGTGCGCTCCACCACGTCGTCGGTGACCGCCCCCGCGATGAGGACGTCGCACTGCTCGCGCGCCCTCCGCAGGATGTTCAGGTGCCCGATGTGGAACATGTCGTACACACCGGGGACGTAGCCCGTGACCGCCATCAGCTGCTCCTGTCGCCGTTCTGCTCGTCGGTCCGCTCGTACACGAGGACCGCGTCCTGGGGCCCCCGCCACACCTCGCGGCCGGTGAGCCCGGCCGCCTCCAGCACCGCGTCGTCGCGCGCCACCGCGGGCGCCGGCTGGTCCAGGCGGCGCACCACCCAGACCGCGTCCAGCTCGGCGAGCCGGCCCGAGGCGTCGGCGAGGGGCCGGTCCTCGGCGAGCAGCTGGCCGACGTCGGCCGCGCTGCGCGCGAGGGTCAGGTCCTCCAGCCCCGCGAACGCCGCGGGGTAGGCCACCGCGGCCTGGCGCACCGTGGACGGGCCGGGCTCGTCCGGGCCCCCCTTGAAGCGGGGGGTGAAGTACACGCCGTCGCCGGGCTCCGCACCGGCGGCCACCGCTGCGGCCACCCCGGACCAGTCGCCGGCGCTCTTGGCGTACGCGGTCCGCTGGGAGGCGTAGACCGGTGCCACGAGCGCCACGAGCAGGACGACGACGAGCGCCGACCACCACCGGCGGGTCGGCAGCTGCGCCAGGCCGTGGCCGACCAGCACCGCCAGCGCCGGAGCGCAGAACACGAGGTAGCGGGGTCCGTACACCGGGGAGACCAGCACCGACCAGCCGCAGACGACGGCCGCCGGCAGCACCAGCCACAGCACCACCAGGGCCAGCAGCTGGCCCGGTGAGGCCCCCGCGCCCCGGGCGCCGGGGGACGGCCGCGCCGTCGCGACGGCCCGGCGCCAGCGCAGCAGCCCGACCGCCGCCGCCGACCAGCCGGCGACGGCCAGCAGCACCCCGGCCACCTGCCACAGCGGCGTCCCCGCCTGGCCCGTCGCGGTGGCGGCGCGGACACCCTCGGCCACCGGAGCGGGCGTGGTGCCCAGGAAGAACTCGTTGACCAGCAGCCGGCGCGCCACCCAGACCACCGAGGGACGCTCGGCGATGCCGAGCTGGCTGGTCTGCCCCGACGAGACGAGCACCACGGGGCTCGCCGCGACGGCCGCGGCGGCGGAGGCCACCAGCCACCGCACCCGGGCGGGCCACGGGGTGCCCCGGGCCCCCCACAGCACGAGGCCGTGGACCACCACGAGCAGCGCGGTGTAGACGAAGACCGCCACCGACAGCGCGGCCACCGCCGCGTAGAGCACCCACCAGCGCCGCAGGCCGCGCTCGAGGGCGAGCACCAGCACCACCGTGAGCACGACGGCGAGCGCCAGCGCCGGGGCGAAGGGGCGCCCCTCCACCCCGGCCCAGGTCACGCGCGGCAGCAGCGCCACCACGACGCCCGCGGCGACCGCGGAGCGCCGCGGCAGGGCCCGCGCCGCCAGCCAGGCCGTGCCGGCCGCCGCGACGCCCACCGACAGGGCGCTGGGCAGCCGGAGCGCGAACGGCGACGTGCCGGCGACGTCGAACCACAGGTGCGCGAAGGCGTAGAAGACGCCCTGGACGGCGTTGGTCTGCTGCACCAGGTGCAGCAGGTCCGGCCACGAGCGCGTCCCCGCGGTGATCGTGGCGGCCTCGTCGTACCAGACCGAGACGTGCCAGGAGCCGACCGCCGACAGCGCCGCTGCCCCGGCGCCCAGGAGGAACAGCAGCCAGCCCGGGAGCGCACCCGGCCGCTCAGCGGCGGCGGGGGCGTCCGGGGCCGGGGCGGAGGAGCGACGGGCGGTGCCGCTCCCGGGGCTGTCCACGGCGCTGGTCACGCGGCCGCCCGGGGGTCGAGCCGCGAGACCTGGCGGTACCAGGCGACCATCGACGCGGCCGTCACGGCGGTGAAGGCGAGGGCGAGCGCCCCGTAGGCCCACTCGAAGGCCGCGGGCCAGCCCAGCAGCACCACCAGCACGCACAGGACGCCGTAGTCGACGGGGGCCGAGGCCACCGAGCGCAGGCGCGAGTGCGCACGGGCCTCACCGGCCGAGACGGTGGCCTGCGCGTCGCGCGTGCCCGCCAGCCGGCGCAGGTGGTCGTTGAGGATGATCGTGAAGAACCAGGTGCTGGAGACGGCTGCGAAGGCCAGCGGCACCAGCAGCCACGCCTCGGGGCGCGGCTCGAAGGTGCGGTAGGCGCCGACGGCGACGGCCAGGTGCAGGCAGGAGGTCTTGGCGGCGTCGACCACGTGGTCGAGCCACTCCCCGGCCTTCGACCCTCCGCCGCGCAGCCGCGCGAGCTGCCCGTCGGCGGCGTCGAGGGCGTAGCCCAGCACCAGCAGCACTGCGACCACCAGGCCCTTCCCCCAGCCCGAGGGGGCGAGGGCGATGACGGCGATGCCGGAGAAGGTGGCCAGGCCCGACAGCGCGGTGACCTGGTTCGGGGTCAGCCCCGCCACGTGCGCGGCCGCCGCGAGGCGGCGGCCGAGCGGCCGGTTCACGAAGCGCGAGTACGCCGGAGCGCCCTGGGCCGACTTCTGGGCCCGCAGCAGCTGCGACAGCGAGGCGGAGTAGCGGGGCCGTTCGGGCGCCCTGGCCGGGCTCGTGGTGCTCATGGCGCCTCCAAGGGGCGTGGGACCTGCGGGGGAAGTGGCGCGGCGGACCACGCCGACCACTGTCGACGGGCGGTGAGCCCCTCGTCACCGCCCTTGATCGCCCAGCACCCGGTTGCGCCCTCCCGCGTAGCCCGATCGGGTGCAGGCGCTGCGCTGCGCTGCTGGGTGGCGCCGCAGCGCCGATGACGGACCCGTGGAGACGAACGCCCAGGACCGCGCCGCAGCGGCGCCCGCGCCCACCGGTGACGTCGTCGTCGCGATGCTCACCTACCGCCGCCCCGAGCTCCTCGCGGCCGTCGTGCCCGTCCTGCTCGAGCAGGCCCGCCCCCTGGGCGCCGCGGTGGTCCTGGTCGACAACGACCCCGACGGCGGAGCGGCCGCCACCGCCGGGCGCTGGGCCTCCGACGGCCTCACCTACCTGCACGAGCCCCGTCCCGGCATCGCCGCCGGCCGCAACCGCGCCCTCGAGCACGCGCTCGCCGCCGGGGCCGCCGCCGTCGTCTTCCTCGACGACGACGAGGTGCCGCGCGCGGGCTGGCTCTCGGCGCTGGTCGGAGCCTGGCGGGGCTGGGGCTGCGCCGCCGTCGTCGGCCCCGCGGTCCCCACCTTCGACGCGGCGCCCGAGCCGTGGGTCGCGGCGAGCGGCCTCTTCGACAGGACGGTCCACCCCACCGGCACCCGGGTCCGCGGGGCCGCCACCAACAACCTGCTGCTCGACCTCGCGGTGCTGCGCGCCGAGGACCTCCGCTTCGACGACGCCTTCGGCCTCACCGGCGGCTCCGACTCGATGCTGACCCGCGACCTCACCCGCCGCGGCCACGAGATCCGCTGGTGCGACGAGGCCGAGGTCGACAGCCCCGTCCCGGCGCGCCGCGCCACCCGGCAGTACGTGGTCCACCGGTCCTTCCGCACCGGCACCACCTGGAGCCGCGTCGCGCTCGCCCTCGAGAGCGGCCCCCGGCGCCACCTGCGCCGCGCCGAGCTCGTGGGCCGCGGGGTCCTGCGCTGCCTCAAGGGGGCGCTGGTCGCGGCGCGCGGTGCGCTGACCGGCTCGCTGGCGCACCGCGCCACCGGAGCCGTGCACTGCGCCGCCGGTGCGGGCATGCTCTCCGGCGCGCTCGGCGTCGCCTACGTCGAGTACGCCCGCCGCGGCCGGTCCCTCAGCGGCCGCTGAGCCCGCCGCCGGCCGGCGGTCGTCAGCGGTCGCCAGCGGTCGCCAGCGGCCGGTGGTCAGCCGGTGAAGACCGGCGCGAACACGGGCGCGAGGCGCTCGGCCCCGTAGCGGCTGGGGTGGTTGTCGTCGGCGTACAGCGAGCGCCCGTCGGCGACGACCGGGCAGTGCGCGGTGTCGCACGCCGCCGCGCCGACGTCGATGACGTCGTAGCCCGTGCCCGCGGCGAGCAGCGAGAGGGTGGTCGCCTGGCGGGCGTCGTAGGACTCCCGCGAGACCCCCTGCAGCGGGCCCAGGCCCAGCACGGCCCGCGTGGTCAGCGCCTGCGGCACCAGGACCTCCTGCTCGGGCACGCCCGCGACCACGTGGACCCGCCTGCCCTGCCCGAGGGCTGCGACCGTGCGGGCCAGGGACCTGCTGAACACCGCGCGGTTCTCCTGCGGGCCGGGTGCGGTCGTCTGCGCGTCGGCGAGGTAGCTCTCGACGCCGGAGTAGGCGCCCAGCCGCACGCCCTCGACCATGGTCGACCAGCGACCCACCAGCACCACCGTCGTGATGGAGGGGGTCGCGGCGACCTCGGCGACCGTCGCGTCCAGCGCCCGGGCGCACTCGGGGGAGACCGAGGTCAGGCCCACCAGGGGGCGGCACCCCGCGCGGGTGGCCACGAGCACCGAGCGGCCCTGCGCCTGCGCCGCGGCCACCACGCCGGGTGAGAGCGCGTCGCCGAAGCTGTCGCCCACCAGCGCCGTCGTCGGGGCCACCCCGGGGGCCCCCAGCACGCACAGGTCACCGGAGCGGATGCGCTCGAGCGAGGGGCTGTCGCAGCGGGCCCGCTCGGGGTTGACGTCGTCGGTCGCGGTGGCCAGCACGCGGACGGCGGGGGAGAAGCGGCCCGGGAGGCCGCCGAGGGCCAGCACCGCTGAGCCCGCCGCCGTCACCACGAGGACCGCGGCGGTCGCCACGAGCAGCGGGCGCCGGGTGCCCGTTCCGGGTCGCGGACGCCGGAACGGCCGCTCCACGAAGCGCCACGACAGGACCGCCAGGGCGAACACCACCGGCAGCAGCGCCAGCGAGAGCCACAGGGGCAGGTCGCGCGCGAGGACCGTCCGGGCCAGCACGAGCACCGGCCAGTGCCACAGGTACAGGGAGTACGACACCAGGCCCACGAAGACCACCGGGCGCAGCGAGAGGAGCCGCGAGGCGCCGACCCGCTGCACCGCCCCGCCGTGCACGACGGCGGCGGCGCCCAGCACCGGCAGCAGGGCCGTCACCCCCGGGAAGGTCGTGCGGTCGTCGTAGAGGACCACCGACGCCAGCACGGCCGCGAGCCCGGCGCCCACCAGCCCCGCCGCCAGCAGGCGCGACCGGACCGCGGGGAGCACGCCCAGCGCCAGGGCCGCGCCCACGCCCAGCTCCCAGGCCCGCCCGAACGGCAGGTAGAACGCCTCCGACGTCGCGCCGGAGGAGGTCCACAGCACCGCGAGCACGAACGAGGCGAGCACCGGCGGGCCGATGACCAGCAGCGGGCGCCGCACCAGCTGGCGGCGCAGCAGCAGCAGGTACAGCGGCAGGACCACGTAGAACTGCTCCTCCACCCCCAGCGACCAGGTGTGGAGCAGCGGCAGCTGCCCGGCGCCGGGGGAGAAGTAGTCCGTCGAGCGGTAGAAGCTGACGTTGCTCACCGACAGCGCCGCCGCCGCCGCGCTGCGCCCGTAGGCGGCCAGCGACTGCGGCACGAGCAGCACGGCCGCCGGCACGGCGACCACCCCGACCACCACGAACAGCGCCGGCAGGATCCGCCGGGCCCGCCGCTCGTAGAAGCGGGCCAGGCGGAACTCCCCGGCCGCCACCTCCCGGGCCACGATGCCGGTGATGAGGTACCCCGAGATCACGAAGAAGACGTCGACGCCGACGAAGCCGCCGCTGACCCCCGGGACGCCCGCGTGGTAGAGCACCACCGCCAGGACGGCGACGGCGCGCAGCCCGTCGACGTCGGGCCGGTACCCGGCGGCCCCGGCGGCACCACCACCGGGGCGCGTGACGCGGCGCGAGGTCGAGGGCGCGGAGTCCGGGCCGGCGCTGGGGAAGGCGGTGGGCACGGCGCTGACCGTAGGGACCGCACGGCCCTCCCGGGAGGGCTGGACCCGCCGTCCGCACGTTCGGTCTACCCGCTGGGGAGCGCTGCCACCCGGCCGGCCTGCACTAGCGTCGTCCGCGTGGCGTTCAAGATCGTGGTCGTGTGCACCGGCAACGTCTGCCGCTCGCCCATGGCCGAGCGCCTCCTCGACGCCCACCTCGGTGACCTCGCCACCACCACCAGCGCCGGCACGCGCGCCCTCGCCGGCCAGCCGATGACCCAGCAGTCCGCCATGATCGTCCTGCGCTGGCGGGCGGGTCCCGCCGCGCACCTCGCACGCCAGCTCGACGAGCAGGTGCTCGCCGGGGCCGACCTCGTCCTCACCGCCGCCCGCGAGCACCGCGCGGCCGTCCTCGAGCTCGACCCGTCCCTGGTGCGCCGCACCTTCACCCTGCGCGAGGCGGGCCGCCTCGCGGCGCTGTCCGCCCCCGGGCTGCGGAGCACCGCTCCCGAGGAGCGCCTGGTCGAGCTGCGCGACGGCCTCGCCGCCGCCCGCGCCCGCTGGGCCGCGCCGCCCAGCGCGGACGACGACGTCGAGGACCCCTACGGCCGCAGCGACGTCACCTACGCCCGCGTCGCCGGCGTGGTCTGCCAGGCCGTCGGCGCCGTCGTCGACGCGGTGAGGCCCCCCACCCGCTGACGGCCCCCGGCCTCAGCCGACGGGCGCGCCGTACCCCGGACGCACCGCGGGCTCCCGGCTCGTCCGGGCGGGGAGGGCGAACAGCAGCCCCACCGGCCGGTGGCGCCGCAGGGCCACGAGCAGGGCGGGCACGGCCAGGCCCGCGACGACCATCACCGCGACGGCGACGACGGGGTCCGCGAGCCCCACCAGGACCAGCGCGTTCGCCACGACCGCCACGACCGCCCAGTGGGCTGTGTAGTAGACGAGCGACTGCCGGCCCACTGACGCCGCGAGCCCGACGGGGCGGGTCGAGCCCCAGCGGCGCGCCGCCGCGCCGAGCGCCACCACCGTCGCCGCGACGCCCACGACGGACCAGGGCTGGTAGCGGGCCTCGACCCCGCTCGCCGCGACGACGACGCAGGTGACGGCCGTGACGGCGGCCGCGGCGGTCACCCACCGGCCCGGTGCCAGGGCCTGCGGCCGGCGCCGGGCCACCCAGTCGCCCAGCAGGAAGCAGCCGGCGCACAGCACCGCCCTGCGCCACAGCTCGTCGTCCACGAGGCCCGCCCCCAGGAGCAGGGGGACCACCAGCGAGGAGCGGACGCGCTCGGGCAGCAGCAGCGCCACCGCGTAGAAGAGGAGCAGGTGGGCCAGGTACCAGGTGTGGGCCCGCGGGTCGAGCGCCGAGGACACCGCGCGGGCGAGGTCGAAGCGCCCGTCGCCCGCGAACCGGCTCCCCAGGGCCAGCACGGACGCCGTGACCGCCGTCCAGACGAGCCAGGGCCAGCCGATCAGGCGCAGCTTCCCCCACAGGTAGGTGCCGGCGGGCTTGCTCGACGAGCGCGGCAGGAGCAGCCCCGACAGGAGCACGAGCACCGGCACCCGCAGGGGCGCGAGCCCGTCGACGACGGCGTCCAGCCACCGCGGGGGCTCCAGGTCGAGGACGGCGAGCGCGATCGTCGCGTGGTACAGCACCACCAGCAGCACCGCCGCCCCGCGGACGGCGTCGAGCCACTCGGCGTGCCCGCTGCGCACCTGCGCGCCCGCGCCGCCCCTCGCCACAGCCACCCGCCGTCCACCCCCTCGTCGACGACCCCACCGACCGCCGCCGCGACGATCCCCGGTGATCACCCCGGCTTCCAGCACCCGCCCACCGGTGGTGGACCCCCACCACCCGGACGGCCCAGGGGTGCGGGAGGGAGGAGGGCGCTCGTCGGGCACGACGGCGCGCTCGCCCACCGGCGGCCGGCCGAGACGTGGCAGGGTGGAGCGCGGCAGTCCTGCGCTCCACCGTCTCCCGTGGTGTAACGGCAGCACTAGTTACTTTGGATAACTATGTCGAGGTTCGAGTCCTCGCGGGAGAGCTCGCCGGCGTCGCGCTCGACGAGCGCGGGGCCGGGCAGGTGCGGACCGGGGGTCTGCCTGCGCCCCGGTAGTGTCCTGGGCGACCCCACCCCCTGAGCAGGGAGCGCGTGCGCGTGAGCTCGACCCGCCCGGCAGCCGTCGTCGTCCTCGCCGCGGGGGAGGGCACCCGGATGCGCTCGGCCACCCCGAAGGTGCTCCACGCGATCGGGGGCCGGAGCCTGCTGGGCCACGCCCTCGCCGCCGCCCGCGGCGCCGAGCCGGAGCGGCTCGTCGTGGTGGTGCGCCACGAGCGCGAGCGCGTCGCCGCCCACGCCCTGGAGGTGCACCCCGGGGCCCTCGTCGCCGACCAGGACGACGTGCCCGGCACCGGCCGCGCGGTGCAGTGCGGCCTCGCCGCGCTCGCGGCCGAGCGCGGCGAGGGGGCCCCGGCGCTGGAGGGCACCGTGGTGGTCACCTTCGGCGACGTCCCGCTGCTGCGGGCCGAGACCCTGGTCGCCCTGGCCGCCGCCCACGAGGCCGAGGGCAACGGCGTCACGGTGCTGTCCGCCGTGCTGCCCGACCCGACCGGCTACGGGCGCGTCCTGCGCGACGCCGCCGGGGCCGTCGAGCGGATCGTCGAGCAGAAGGACGCCACCGAGGCCGAGCGCGCCGTCGCCGAGGTGAACACCGGCATCTGGGCCTTCGACGCCGCGGTCCTGGCGGCCGCGCTGCCCCGGGTGGGCCGCAACAACGCCCAGGGCGAGGTCTACCTGAC
>Ga0325403_1005947_pt1 | contig 11564 bp, 5 predicted proteins | sample PopdelMetagenome_19_FD_205665 | JGI IMG/M metagenome (GOLD analysis project Ga0325403, IMG submission 205665) | Populus deltoides microbial communities from Bellville, Georgia, United States - Xylem-PdKOR-R4 | ecosystem: Host-associated > Plants > Phyllosphere > Stem > Wood/Secondary xylem...
CTGCTGTTAAGGCGACAACCCTGATTATATAAAATCCAAGTACTGTTATATAACCTTGAACTGTAAAAACTGTAGCATACATAAATATTTGAAAAACACCTGAGTACTTGATGTTGTTTCCCGTAATAAAACCTACCACCCAACCAATCAAATTGGAAACCAACAACTGTCTTATCTTTTGGCTTTTTCGAGTTTTGACCTCAGTCAAATGCACACTTATCAATGTATCATGGTTTGTTTGTTTGCCTAGAAAACCGAGGAGAAGTGTAGAGAAAACGACTTCGAAAATCCTGTCCTCATTTTCTCTTCCTTTCCCACTGTTTTCCTGGCACTCGAATGGAGTATCAACAGTGACATCCCCCGTGGAACGTTTTCGGGCTATGTGTGCGTGTATTGTAACCACTAACCATCTACTCTCTCTCCGAATGTAGAGTATAATTCAGTTGACAAATTAAAGGTATTAGAAGTGACATCTTGTAGTGATAATATGTGGGTTCTGGTTATTTTTGTTAGTTATGTGGATTTTATGTGTTGGTGGTTGTTTTGTTTTGTGAAAACTTCTGGGTTGCAGCACTCTTTATATATATATATATATATATATATATATATATATTTGTGGTGAGATTCTATTCTGTATAAGCCATTAATATAATCCTGTTTTGTTGGATTTCAAGAGTTATAATACTGGACTAAATGTCTGGTTGCATATTCTTTTACCCTTTATTTCTGTGTGTTTTTTTTTTTTGCCTCATGTTGTGGCTGTATGCGATGGAGATCGTATATTTGTTATTTTGTTTTATATTCCATGCACTGGATATTGTGGTTTATCTTACTTTATGACCGATTACTGTGTTGCCAATCGTACTCGAGCATTATTTTGTTATAGAACATCCAATTAGGGCCAGTAAAACTATTAAGTTTACAGGCATGCTTCTTGAATTCCATATACTTCACCACTGTCTGTGCTTCGGCAGCAAGGGTGGACATAATTGAGGGCCTCTTGCACCTAATCAGGCTGCAGAATATTTTCATTTACGAAGCCTAAACTTAAATCTTGTTGTTCCAAGGTAGTATTCAGTACATATTTGTATCTGTGCAGTCCATTCCTAGTAATTTTTTGGTGACCTATAGTAAATCAGATATTTGTCAATGTTGTTATTTTTCTGCAATCATTTACCAATCAAACTGTTTGCTGTGGAGCTTCTTTTCTAACATGATGTTGTGACTGGACCATGAATATTCTGCTGTAACATGATGTTTCTGGTTCCATCTTGCATTCTCATCTCAGAAGTCAACTCCATTTATTTATTCCTTGTGGGTTGAGTTGGGATTTAATTTTCTGTGATTCTCTAAATATTCTATAAAGTTTGGGCAAAAAAAGAAAAAAAGAACTGATTGCAACCTCTCATGAATAGCAAGATTCTAACGGGGCATTCTGAGAATCATACTCGGGACCTCTCGCACCCAAAGCGAGAATCATACCACTAGACCAAATGCCCTTTGTGATCTGGGAAAGCAAAACCTAAATGGTCATTGAATTTCTGAAACAGGAAAATGGCCATTCTATGCTGGAATTGGTTGCTTTACACCGTGAGAATTTGTCTCATTCACTTTGAATTGTCTAACTAAATGTTTTCATATTCACCAACTTAATCAGATGCATTCCTGTGTTTCTTAACCATGATTTGTATCACTGAAGGTTCTTCTTAAGATTTTCTTTTCCTTCTGAACATTGACAGGCTCTACTACATTGAGTAAAATGCTGCAGAAACAGAAAGGCTTATGTTGATAAATGTGTTGAAGGCATGAATATCGATTACAAGCTGCTTTGACATTATATATCCTACCATTTTAGATACGTGACAGGACTGAGCTGACTATACATTTGGCAGAAAGCTGATCACTACAATGCTATGCCGAACAGACCGAACCTTTTGATTTGTTGCTATACAAGTTGACTTTTAAAATCTTTCCATGCTCTAGCATCAACTCGTGCATTAAAATTAGCTTTGGGTATGTTTCTGTTCTCTTATTTTTGTCATGTCAATTGAGTTACTGAATTTGTTGCATCAAATTGATGCGTACACTATTTGGCAGGTTCAGGTAAATGACTTTTTCCAATGGCTGAAGCCAGTGACAGGTGTGAGCCTTTCTTTCATACCTTGATTTCAGCAAAGTCTGCTTATTTATTGATCAGCTTATTGGTAATGAATCTTACCAGAAAAGAAACGTTTCTGAATTTTCTTTAATATAGGCATATTTGTAACTTTCCCTCCTTGTTAACTCTGCTGATTTATTTATTTCAAATACCGTGGCACAGAATCTTGTTGAAAGACTAACATATCTGAATATCAAAATTTCAGTATCATAGTTTTTCAGTTTTACCTTAAAGCTGTCACGTGGAAGAGAGAAAACCAAACATTATGGCTAGAGTGAAAAATGGGGCATTCCGAGAATCGAACTCGGGACCTCTCGCACCCAAAGCGAGAATCATACCACTAGACCAAATGCCCAGCCGGTTATATTTATTATGGCAATCTATCTTAATGATCTTACAACCGTAAGTTGAAGGTATACAGCATAGTTTTCAGCTGGAATGTCAATTCGCCATGACACTTTGAGGCGTGACAGTCTTCTTATTGGTTTTATGACCTCCTTTCTAGCAAAAAGAGTGGAAAGAGTAATCATTTTAGTTTCAAGTCTAATGCCTTTCTTTTAGTAAATAAGTTTCAAGTCTAATGCCTTTCTTTTAGTTAATAAATAGTACATTTCTCTCCAAAGGATCAAAGTTTCTATGGTGTAAATTGGAAAAGAACCACTGATTTTTTGTGTAGTTCTACTGGTTCTTTATTGCACTTGCAGTTGGGAACCCAGAGTGAAGACTGGACTCTAGATGGCAATCTGTTTTCAGTTTTAATGTTGTTCTGTCCACCCATAAAATGAAACATGCTGCTTATTCTTCTCAATTTATTGATAAAAAATGTTCTTAGGAAAGATTCCGGGTTAAGTGAGAGTTTTGAGTTGAGCGGTGGTCAATTAATATACTAGTACAACGGTGCCTTTTGGCTCTTTCTAGTCAAATCTTACCTGCTGTAAGAAATTAATTTCCCTTTTGATTTATCTGATTTAACTTTGCAGCTTATATCCCTCAAAATTTTATCTCCTGTATTTGGTGTTGCCTGCTGCAGTCCTTGACCAGATGTTCTTTTCTGGTGTTATTAAAAGGTTGTAAGAAGAAATAGACCAGTCATATTCTGGTGAGGTGTTCTTCTCAATACTGTAAACAAATTCACATCACTGCTATGTAAAGAATGTCCAAACAATGGTATGTTTCTATTGTCTAATTTTGGCTCTCAAAATGTTTTCATACATTTGGCAGGGTTGAGGTATACCATACATGGTTTTGTTTGATTGCTTGTGCACAAGCACATTTCTAGATTTCTTGCCTTGATTTCACAACCAACTGTTATTTGCTTGTCAATTTCCATGATGTAGGATCTTATCTGAAAGGCACTCATATTGTATGTGTATTCTGACGTTGTCATATTGTATTGAAGTTGACTTTGACTAGATCACAGGGCTAGGTCCAATTTTTATAACAATAATATGAGAACCTACCCCAAAAAATAAATAATAAAAAAATAGAACTAAAAAATTATTAGAAACTGAATCCTTAAAATCTGACTGGAAAATTTTTGGGGCATTCCGAGAATCGAACTCGGGACCTCTCGCACCCAAAGCGAGAATCATACCACTAGACCAAATGCCCATTTCTTGATGTGTATTTTATTTTAATGTTAATTAATGTCTTCTACTATTGCTCCTGATAATTTTAAAGTGAGTTGTAGCCACTCCAGTGGATCAAACATTTTCTATTGTCAGGCCTTTTGGCAGTTCTTATTTCCATTCCTCTAGTGGATGGAATGCAAAAAACTGTATAGAAATCCTCTAGAGTGGATTCCTTTTCTTTTCCCCTATTGCTAGAGACAAAAGCAGTGATGGTTACATGTCTCAATATGCGTGTATAAATGTACAGACACACATGTACATGTTTATTTTCATTGTGACAAATGAATAAAATGCCACAGATGACATTATTTGGCACCAAATTTGAGTATTTGAAATATTTTTCCGTTTAGTTGCTCCGGGGGAGGATAATATTTTACTGCAGAGGATGTGTGCTTCACAATTTATCTTCTTTGCTTCAGCACCTCTTGCTGCATTCTCTGTCAAAATTTTAATTACAATATGATCTCTATTCTGGAATATTTTTCAATTATGATGCAAATCAACTAAAATGTAATATTCATTTGTCATAATATTTTGAGATCCTTGTCTGAAAATATTACATATTACCAAGTCAGGACTCTAGAAGGCACAGAACTGGGAATTATTTTTGTTTTAGTCTACAGTGAAATTAGGCTTAGTTGTGCTGATTGACTAGAGTTGATTCTATCAATGACGTTTCATGTTAGGCAACATGTCATAATTATGTTTAGTGATAAGAGTTGAGTACTTATCAATGGAGTTTCTTGCTAGATAGTACGCCATTCATGAGTAGTTATGATGTGAGGATGCATGGTAGCATAGCTTGAAAGTATAGCAAAAAATAGGCGGGGAAGGGATGAATGGCGAGTGTGGTGGAAAGCTGATCACAAAATGCCATATTCAAGATATCAGAACCTTCTACATGTGAAGGGGCATTCCGAGAATTGAACTTGGGACCTCTCGCACCCTATGCGAGAATCATACCACTAGACCAAATGCCCAATAGCCGAGGCTGATTTTCTAATTTTCTTTGCATGAAGTTTCTGATAAATTTGAAGTGAATTCTTTTCTTGTGGTTCAACAGTTTCTGGTCTCTTGGATTTGAATGAAGTTTCTTATGTCATTTGGTATGTTAAAGAGTGAATAACTTCTAAAAGTTGTTTTTCACTCTTTGGATCAATTGGAACTTGTGTATACAGAGGGTAATGGTACTGAATGTTTGAATCTAGAATGCTTGATGCAGGAATCCTTTTAGCTTGTCCACCTTGTTTTCAATCTCTAATGTTTACTTAAAAAAAAAAAATTTCTTTGCCATGGAATCTTGTCAGAAATTAATATTTTGGAATATATCAGAATCTCATATCACAGCTTTCTGGTTGGATATTCCGCTCAGAATATTAAAACTGTGGTAGTCATTTGGAAACGATCAAATTGATAAAAAAGACAGATTTGGGGCATTCCGAGAATCGAACTCGGGACCTCTTGCACCCAAAGCAAGAATCATACCACTAGACCAAATGCCCTTGTGATGCGCTTCTTTCCTCTAAATTATAATCAACATCTTTTCCCTGCAGCTACTCCTTTTACTTCTAAGTGAATTAGAAACATTATATTGGTTGAATCTTTAAACATTTTCTGTTGTGCTTTGGTGAGTTCTTAGTTAGGATGGGGTGCAAAACTTAAAAATGCATTTATGTTTGCTGAGATCTATATTTATGTAATCACTTCAAGCCACATCCCAACCTCTTAGATTTTACGTTGTGTTAACTTCTTTAGACCAGACCTTTTTCTTTTCTTCACTCCTAATTGGAACAATCAAGGGCTAGGATTAATATATAAGTGTCCATATATGTTCATTTCATTAATGATAAATATATTGACTGGCTCAGAATCTCAGATGACCCAAATTTGATCCAACTTTTGAGTCTTCGAGTCATCTCCATATCCTTGTGCCCGAGCTAGTTTCTCAGAAAGGACGCGTTATTTTTTACCCAAAGCATGTCGGCATGGCTTCACAATATTCATACTTCATAACATTTTGAGGTCCTCGCATGCAAATATTTCAACATCTTGGTAAACTCTGCGTCTGAAATCTATATGTAGCAGAATCTTGCAGAATGATTTCGTGATGATATAATTAGATTTAGGGGGAAACCATCTAGTTGGCCATGCTCATTATCCATTCCAAAGGCAATCATCAGATGATGCAATGATTAATCGGACTTTGCAAACCATGTAGCTTACTGTTTGCAGGTTCTTTTTTTCAAGTGCTGCTCTGATATTGAGATACAGATGGTAACTCTATCATTGAGTCTTACACAAGGTACATTCCATTTGGAATCTGATGCTACACGGCTTGTGTTGAGTCTGTACGAATGGAATGAAGTTTCAATTAGATAGTTTATGCTTTATGAGTTGTTCTAATACTAGGATGCTTAGCAGCATAACTTAATATTTAATTTGGGGTGGGGATGAGATGACTGGCGAGTTAGGTGGAAAGGTGATCAGAAAATGCCATGCTAACAAAAGGCAGAACTTTCTTTTGTGTGAAGCTGTAAAATATGAATGCACACGCATGTATGTGTGTGCATTTTAGGGTGTTGGTGCTGGGGTGCTTTTCTTCCCCAATTTGGTTGTCTTTGTAGGTTATTCTTAATATTAAACCTAGTTTTTAGATCCGGTCCGGTCTAAGAGCCGGGTTCTGGATTTTGACCGGGTCACCGAGTCGTCTAGGTTATTTTTTAAAAAAAAAATTCAAAACGGTGTCGTTTTAATAAAAAAAACAAAAGTCAAACAGTTACAACCAGGTTTTTGACCGAGTTTTGTCGGGTCACATCAGATTTTTTATTTTCCTGTTTTTTCTTCAACTCGGCCCGGTTCTAGTCCCGGATCGGACGGATCTCAGGTTAACCCGCTAAGCCGGGTTTTAAAACTATAGTATTAAAATTACTCGGCAGGGTAAGTAAATGGCTTTCTTTTCTTGATGAAAATTCCCCTGTTTTCAAACAAGTATTTTTCTTGCTTGTTTGTCTTGATTTGAGCACCATAGCCATATATTCACTCATAATTCATTGGGAAGAGGCTTGTGCTTGTCAGAAAACATATATCAGGATTTGCAACTGACCACAGTTGGGTTGAGGTTTGTTTCCTTTGCTAAAATATTTCAAACTGTCGTCTGCAAATGTAACTCAACTAGTCATATGTTTGAGTTTGCTTTTTTAGATGTTATTAATTTGAATTTTATAAATTTTAAAGTCACTAAAAGCTTATATAATTGTTAATTTTAGGACCCATAAAATTAGTCGAATTACGCGCAAATTGATCCGAACATCTATATTAATCTAAAAAAAAACATATTAATTGACAGATTTTAGTTAGCAAAAAGGGGCATTCTGAGAATTGAACTCGGGACCTCTGGACCCTTGCTGCTGAAGTTTGCTTGTTTCTCAAAATATTTTATCCATGAAGTCCCTGCTATTTAAAGTGAATTCTATGTAGCGGGTCATCAACTTCTGGTCTCTTTGATTCTTCTAGTTTCTTAAGTGACTTGCATGCAAATGATTTCGAAAGTTATTTATTACATTTGATTAATTGGTACTTATGTCTACTTGTGTTAATAATAACGGATACATTGTTTAATTTATCATGCTTGATACAGGAATCTTTCTAGCCTGTCCAACTTGGTATAAGCATCTGCTAATCTATCTTTCAATTTGGCATAGCTAACATGTCTGAATATAAAAATGTTATATCGTAGTTTTCTTCGTTTGAGCCCTGGCTGGATATTCTGCTCAGCATGTTACGTTAAAAATGTTATTATAGAAGATGGAAAATCATATGCATTCTATAGAATGATGAAGAAAATCATATGTTACTTGGGACCTCTCGCACCCAAAGCGAGAATCATAACACTAGACCAAATGCCCAGCTAGTGATATTTATCATGTGCTGTTTGTAATAAAAACAAGTGCAGCTACAAGTTGGAGCTAGGTAATAATTGGCAATTATTTTAAAATTAACCTGAAAAATAATATGTTGGTTGGTGATTTAAAAATATGTATTAAACTGGGGGCATTACAAGAATGTAGCTCAGGAACTCTTGCATCAAAAGCGAGAATCATACCACCAGATCAAATGCCAATTTTCTGAGTTCTCCAAACCAAAAGTGAAGCTGGGACATTTCAAGAATCGAACTCGGGACCTCTCGCACCCATCTGTTTATGTTTTTCATTTGTCTTCTAACTATTCTTTTGCTTACTTAGATTAAGGCTTCACTATGATATGTTCCTGTATGAAATTGAATGGAGTTTCTCATTGAGATGAGTTTTTGTTGATGCTAGCGAGGGATGCAAAGCCTGCACGTTGGACGTTGAGTTTCTGTGGTGTTGTTTTTTTTTTTTTTTTTTTAATGATGGGTATCTTCGAACTAATTTCTGGACATCAAAACCAGGTTTTTCACAGTTGGGCCTTAAGGAGGCCATCCTCACCTAGAGTGGTGTATTCATGAGAAATTTTGATAACATGGGTAACATATCCATTTACCATGATCCACTGCAGTGTTTTCGTTCTCTAATGTGGTTCTTCTTTGTGCTAATGCCACTACTAAACGGCTACGGCTCTTATTTTACCAGATGAATGAGACTAGACACAGATAAGATCTTAGCTTGGTCGTCCTGATTGCAGCACCATGTGAAGATGTATACTCACTGGGAAGAGTTTTGTTGCGAAAATTAACAAGATAGCAGGACCATGCGATATTTTCATGTTAGTTTAGCGTCAGCTTTCACTGGCTAAAATATTCCACTGTAATCTGAGCTCGCAGGCAAAGCAAGAATTATACTTCTAGACCAAAATCCCAATTCGTAGTATTTATCATGAATTTTTTTATCAACTTGGCTGCCATAATTTTTTGCCGTTATTCCCACTTGAAGTGAAGAATGTGGCTGGTGGGATGTGATAGAGTGAAAGCTAAAAACGGAGCAGAAAATTGGCTGTGCGCTTTCATGCTATACTTGGAAATTAATTCCCCGCCTTGAGTTTTTGCATGGCTTAATTATCATTAATCTATTCGCATAAAAAAAATTAGAAAAACAAAAGACCACAGAGCCATATTATTGTGTCTGCTTCGTTAGCCGAGGTGGATATCATTTAATGGGGGCGTTCCGAGAATCGAACTCGGGACCTCTCGCACCCAAAGCGAGAATCATACCACTAGACCAAACGCCCACTGTTGTGTGAGGAGCAAAACCTCAAGTATTTAATCTATAAAAAAATCAAGTGATAGGAAATTCGAACTAGGTGTCATTTCACAGCTTAACTTAACTATAGAAAGGCATCTCCAGGTAAAATGCCTCCCACTGACATAAAGATGTCGTTTGGCCATGTTATAAAACATAAATGCAGACATATTCACGTCAGCTTGCTTGTGCCTGTGTTTTGACCTTTAGCCGGAACATTTGAGATATAAACAGCTGACCTGAGAGTGCACTAGATGATGTGGTATGATAAACCACAATTTCCGACAATACTCAGATTTTATTGAAAAGTCCTGTCATTAATTATGCTGGAGTGTGGCCGAAGACAATTTTACATGAATCCAGTAGCTCACTGGTCACTAGTTATATGCAGCATCATTAAAAAAAACTTCGATTGATGCCTAATATTAAAAAGATTATCCATCTAGTGAATCACTATTATAACTCATGGAAAAAGTAATCAAACGATCCTTAAAATATGAAAACGAAAGAGAAAGTAACAAGGCGCCCCATCTACCAGCTTCATGATGATATTCTAGTTTTAGACCCACCACCTTTGTGAAAAGATTAGCTCATCCTGTTCTGTTTCGATCTACCTAGTAAATCATCTTTATATCGAATAATAGCTTCTTCTTCTTTTTCTCCGATAATAAATTGCCTCATTAACCAACTTCTACCATCCTGTTGTTATTTATCATGTATGTTGTATTTTCTAGGATTCCCATTACTATCTCGAGATGGCGGAAATAAAAGGAATAATCCTGTGAACCTCGTGTTTTGAAAGTATAAAATTCATTTTAAAATATGAATTCAAACACATTTCTCTCGTTTCTATTAGCGTTAACCAAACGAAAACTAGATGTAGCAATCAAAATCAAAATATGAGGATTCTTTCTAAAACTAAAACTAGATGAGATGAGATCTTTAATAAATCTTGGAGCTAAAAGCTAGAACTGGACCTCCAAAGAGTAAAGAAAGAAAATAGAATGATTACATCTGATAAGAAATTGCTTAGAAATCGGACAAATGATAGCTAAGTGGCCAGACCATTCCTATCAATCATGTACAAATTTGCTTTCATGTCACCCGCAATTCACTGCAACCCTTTGATTGCTTTTAATCTCCTTCGAAGTCATCAGCTACGCTTCCTTGTCCTCGCTATAATAATCGAGCCAAAGACAGAAAACAGACGAGAAATATCACAACTGGTGCACAAGTGTTTAGGTTTCTAGCTCCCCATTTTGCTCTTCTTCTTCTTCTTCTTCTTCAAGGGAGAACAAGGATATGGCAGCCTTTGCAGGAACTCAACAAAAATGTATGGCTTGTGACAAGACTGTGTATCTTGTCGATAAGTTAACTGCTGATAACAGGGTTTTTCATAAGGCCTGCTTTAGATGCCACCATTGCAGGGGTACCCTCAAGGTAACATAATATCTTTTTTCATGTTTAATTTTCTTGATCATTTTGTTTTTGACCACGTTTTATGCATCTTCTTTGAACTGTGATGTCTCAGGAAAACATTCTTCTTTTCAGAATTGTCTTTTTCATATTGTTTGCCAAAACTACTTTTTCCATCACGTTTCCTTCTGATCAGATCCAACAATACTCTTCTTTGTATCAATCTAGTTCCAAATTCTCAAGATTTCAATGCTTGTTAAAACTTTTTTTTTAGCCAATTAATTACTCATTAAATTTCTTGATGAGCACTCGTTGACATTCTGTTTTATGTTTTGCAGTTAAGCAACTACTGTTCTTTTGAAGGGGTTCTGTACTGCAGACCTCACTATGACCAACTCTTTAAGAGAACTGGCAGTCTAGACAAGAGTTTTGAAGGTAAAAGCACAATCAAGCCATTATCAAAATTTACACGCTTCAAATCTTCTTAATATCACCAATAGCTAGTTAAAATATTCCAACTTAAATTCAATTTGCCCTGTCACTTTCTATAACTAATTTCTGTCAGGAACGCCGAAGATTGTGAAACCAGAAAAACCTGTTGATAATGAGGTAATCTCAAGATTGGAAATGAAAGTATGTTGTTTCATGCTATTTATTTTATTCAATTGCTATCCACTAATTAAGTACCCTGAACTTGATGTGTCTCATAGAACGCCAGCAAAGTTTCGAATTTGTTTGCTGGCACCAGAGAAAAATGTGTAGGCTGCGACAAGACTGTCTATCCGATCGAGAAGGTAAGAGCCGGTGACTTTAGTTATAGAATCAGAGGACCATCCTCTTAAAAATGACCAACATTTTCTGAAGAGTGGTCTTGGATATTCTTACAGGTTACGGTAAATGGGACTCCATACCACAGGAGCTGTTTTAAGTGTACCCATGGAGGTTGTACTATAAGCCCATCTAACTACATTGCACATGAGGGAAAACTCTACTGCAAGCATCACCATATCCAACTTTTCAAGGAGAAGGGAAACTACAGTCAGCTTGAGAATGAACGTGAGAAAAATCCAGTCGTCAGCATCACTGCTGTAGAAATTGCTGCTGAATCATAATCAACTAAACACTACTTGTCACAATCTTAAG
>Ga0325403_1005949_pt1 | contig 11562 bp, 3 predicted proteins | sample PopdelMetagenome_19_FD_205665 | JGI IMG/M metagenome (GOLD analysis project Ga0325403, IMG submission 205665) | Populus deltoides microbial communities from Bellville, Georgia, United States - Xylem-PdKOR-R4 | ecosystem: Host-associated > Plants > Phyllosphere > Stem > Wood/Secondary xylem...
CCAAGGTTGATTCATCCTTTTTATCCGAACCTATTTGTTACTCGAGACCAAATAACATCCCAAGTGGAATTTAATGATGATTATTAAATTTGATGTGTTGTTCCATAATCACACCCGATCTTTGGTTTTTTTCTCTCTCTATAAATGTTGTTAGTTGTAAGTTGTGTACAAAATTAAATGGAATGTCAGTCCATTGAATACTATAAGGTTTGGTTGGTAGCCAAATGGTATCATCAATAAGAAGGTATTGATTAATGAGACCTTCAATCCAGTTGTGATGTTGGTTATAGTTTAATCAATTTTGGCCATTGTTATTTGGTCTATTCATCAATTAGATTTTTATAATATATTTCTTAATGGTTTTTCTTACACTTATGTTTAAATGTAGTAGCCCTCTAGGTTTTGTTAATCCTTATTTTTTTTCTTATATATGCAAACTTCATATGTCTTTCTATGGACTTAAATACACATTACGTCCATGGTTTAATTGGCTTTATCAATTCTTTCTGGGTCTCAACTTTTATGGGTGTCGAGCTAACATTTTCCTTTTTATATAAATTTTTTTAACTATTTGCATTTATATTCTAGTCTTGCTAATAAAAAAATCTACAAAACAAAAAGAAATACAATTTGATAACATGGAAACCCTTTCTAAATTAATCTCAATTGTTACCACTTATACTTTTCTTGTAAAAAATAAATCATTGCTAAATAAGAAGTCCTTAAGTCATAATAAAACAAATAGCAAAATTTATACAACAACTTCTAACTTAACTTCAATATGTCATTCTCTATTATATAGATGAATTATCGGGTCTAGTATATATGGATGTGAACATTGAGATGTCTAATTCTAGCTTAACTAGAATCGCAACAAGCGTCCTCTTGTAGCTTATGATATTACCTAAATAGTACATAAAAGTCTAGTTTGGTATATTTGCAACTTGTTAACCCAAATATCCAGAATTAGTCTAATTAGTTCCTCTTGGATTCTCTTAGTTTTAGACCTTATAATAAACCTAATTAGTACATTTATTGGATCTGTTATTGATGCTCGCTAATTCACATCATTCTCACTCTTTTCAAAAGGATTCAACCTCAAATCATTATCTTGCTTAGATATTGACTCATTTTTGAAAGATATTAATTTGATTTTATGAATTTGATCTTTTCTTTCTTTCTTTTTTAAATTGTAAGCAGCCTAATCACAAACAACCTAACTTTTAGACATACACACACATTATGCTGCAACTCTAGAAGAAATTACAACAATGATAAATTAATGCGTAAACCAAAAGATAAAGGGATATAACCTGATTTTAAAGTCTTACTCTAATACCAACTAATGTGAATCTCATAGATATAAAGATTCATAAATTCATGGTCAAATTGATCCTTTCTATTTCATTTTGATCCAATGCTTAGATTGAATACTATACTTATTAACGTAAAATTATGCATTAGAAAAAATAAGCTTAAAATCTGTCTTCAGTGTTCTTGAATGATAAGAAAACATTGCTAATAAAGAAATACACAAAAAAAGGAAACACAATTTGCTAGCATGGAAACCCTTTTTAAAATAATCTTAATTATTGCCACATATATTTTCCTTGTAGAAAAGAAACCTTTGCTAGATAAGAAGTTCACAAATCATAAGAAAACAAATAACAAAACTCGTAAAAGAACTTATGGTCTAACTTCAAACACATTGTTTTTTCTAGTCTCGATGAATTATTTGGTCTACCATTTATGGATGGAAATATTGAGATATCTAGTTTCCAGCCCAACTAGAATCTTAGTGAGATTCATTTTGTAGCTTTCAATATAACATAAATAATACACAAAGTCTAGTGTGGCAGATTTGCAACTTATTAAGCCAAATATCTAGAATCATCACAATCAGTTCCTCTTAGTTCCACACCTTGTAATAAGTTCAATTGGTACCTCTAATGAATTATTTAGTGATGTTTGTTGATTCGTATCAGCAGTACAATATCATTAATGCTGATAATTGAATTGATTAAAATTGTTAATTCATATTTCTTTAAAAATATTATTTTTTTATAGACGTATTGCAACCTAAATTTAAAATACATTCACATATAGAGCCAAAGAAAGTAAATATGCTACATCATCATTAAACTAGTAAAAAAAACACAATTTCAAAAGATTCAATTGAATGTGTCGCACCTGACATCACGGCGGTCCGATGCCATCTTCTTTAAAATTCAGAGAAAATTAGTCTTTTTAATATTTTTTTTAGAAGAGAAAAGGTCTAATCTTTATGAAAGAGTCATTACCTAGTATTATGGTCACTAGAAACCTTAACTAGTCAGCAAAGATCTATGGTAAGGGACTAGTTGTGCTAGAGAGAAGATGTTATCACCCTAAAGCATCCTACCTACGGTAAGATACAATGTTGATATTGTTTTAAATTGTTAATTGTTTGTTGTACCTAATCTATCGGTGGTATATTTATAAGGTGATAGTTGGTTTACAATAATAAGTTAAACTCTTAGTACCAGTTTAAACCTAGGTGTACTAAGAAAAGTTCATGAAATGAGCCTTGATAAGATTCACTTGTCCTATGACACCTCAATACTCTTTACTCTAGCATTAATGAATATTGGAATAAAAATAAAATCCATAATTCTAGCATTGAGGAATATTTTACTGAAAAGGCATAATATCTCTAACTCTAGCATCAGTGAATATTGAAGTAAAAATAATATCCCTAATTATAACATTAGTGAATATTACAAGCAAAATTTTAATATTTCTCACTCCTCTTAATATCCACGGCAACGGCTCTTTATGAGTCCACTTACATTAAATATCAAAAATCAATAATAAAATGTTTTTTTAAATAGGATTTAAGAAAAGGTGTTGGACTTGTTTTGATGGTGAAAATGAGTTTTGGTCCACTTTATCTAACATTTCTTGAAAGGTGTCGTTCATACTCATTAGGCCTATGTGGAGTCAGGTTGACCCAACCTGAATTCTCTCACAATACTAAAAATAATAGGGTAAAAACAAATATCAAATATATTTATAAATAAAGAAAATAAAAAGAGCATTGCATTTTTTATATTCACAGATTTTTAATGGTTTGTTTTTTTTATATGTGAAAATATTTCTACCATAATATGTTTTCACAACACATTTATACACAAAACGTATCATAAAAAAATTAAACACGCAAGAAAAATCCAACATACACAAACAAATTTCACAAAATCATAAAGATATATCAACACACATTAAAATTCACAATTTAAAATTAACATCACCATAGAAAAATTCACAGTTTAAAAATGTCTAACACATTAAAATTAACAATTTAAAAAACATCAATGCGCATTAAGTTTCACACTGAGATCAAATCATTACAACTTGAATAAGCTTGTTGTAACCTGATCCTTCCAACCCCATCACGAGATATTGAATTCTACCCTTATCACACCACAAACAAAAACAAATCCTCGGTTACTTCATACCACCGGTATTTTCACGCAACAAACATTAATCCAAAATACTTTAAATATTTCACAAATTAATCTATCAATTCATAATAACATATTAATTTTTAAAAAAAATACACAAGATCTCAACACAATCTTCAAATCAAACACATGTTAAAAAAAAAATTATAAACAAGGTTTCAGGTTTGAAATCAACCCTTCATGGTGGCTGAAGTTGGGTTAAGGCTGCTAAAAATGAGACCGAACTATTGGAATCGATGCAAAACATTATCAACACATGTTATTAATGCGCCGCCGCCACTACCAGCACGTGGAACCATATATTGTCGCTTGTTGAAGGTTTTCACCTACCAGATCTGGTATACCTATGTCTCCTCTTTATATCCGTGTTAGCAATGTCATCTATAGTCATAGAAAGTGAGATATCAATAGCCCTCAAGTTTCGATCCTTTTCCTTTTATCTCTCTCTCTCTCTCTCTCTCGTTCGCTCACTGCTGGTTTTCCTTATTTTATTCATTGTTATTTTTTAGTTCTCCTAATGAAGGCCATGAAGATGGAGTCTACGATAATGGGTTTGTCATGAATAATAATAATAATAATAAAATTGGGTTGAACTATCATGGAAAATATTGATGGTGTTTGTTTTCAGTTAGGCTAGTCTCGCTAGAGTAATTTATTCATCAACGGGAGAAGATTAAAGCAATGTTGTTGGTGTGGCTAGTGAGAAGAGGTGACGTTGTTCTTGATGTCGTAAACGTGTTAATAGTTAGGGAGATAAAGGGGATGAATAGTCAATATTGTAGAGGAGAAAATGGCTAGTTTCTTTTTCTTTGTTTGGATTTCGGTTAAGCTGTTTTTGTTGGTGTATTTTGTGTTTATATTGGTTTTTGATGGTTTCTTAAAGTAAGGGTATTGGTGGTTGGTAAAGGAGCTATCAATGGCTGGGTAGAGTAGTTGCTGCTAATGGTTGTTATTGGTGGTTCCACTATCAACGTTGATATAGTGGTCGCCTATAAGGAAGATGATTGGTGGTGAGGGAGAAAAATATGAAATAATAAGGATTAATTTGATTCTCTTCCTTTCTTTTACAATGGCCAGTCCTTTAGTTTTTCACTTTTTATTTTGTTAATGTGTCAATGAAAATTTATCTTTTTTTTTTAAATGGTGAGAGAATGACCAATTTTACAAACGAAAGAAAGACCATTTTTTTTCTCTTCTAAATCCTCAGTGATCACCTCCTCAATTATTTTCTCTTTTTCCCCCTTCAATTATTCTTTTCTACCTCTTTAATTATTTTTCTTTGCCCTTTTTTTCTCAATGATGTTAAATATAGTGGCTATATAACCAATGCAAGTTGTTGGTGCAATAAGTGTATCTTGCTCTTAGTACGCAATGCATTATATAGACCTTTTTAAATTCATTTCTTTTTTTTTTAAGTTTGATTTTTTAAGGGATGTTGAAAAATATTAAAATGGTGCAAGTGCATCAAAAACATATTTTAGGATTTTGATTTTTTTGAGAAAACATCAACAAGCGAAAAATAGTAAAAAATTATAAAATGGTTTACGAATGACCAACATGCATTAAAAATATTTTTTTTTGCTTTTTTGTATTTTTTTAATCTTTATAAAAATTGGTCAAAATTAGATTATGATAGCCACCTCTTCTCTTTATAATATTTATGGTATAAAGTCATTGAAAAAAATTCATTTTCCTTTGACTTTATATAGTAAGTTTGTAAAGAAAACATGGTGTTTTTGAAAACTTTTTAAAAACTATCAAACTATAAAAGACTTTACTGGGAATTTTTGAATTTTGAAAAATCTTTGAAATTTGATCCTTCAAAAAGGTGACCAACCTCATGGTTAAAGAATGACTTATCTCGTCGTCTTACTAGTTGAATTAAGATTTTATGATGATTAGATTTGATTTCTTTACACATGTTGAATTCTTCCACATGATAATCTTCTTGGTACTAGTTTAAATCCCAGTAACACAAGACTTAGCTTTAGAAAGAGTAGGATTCTTGGTGTTATTTGAAGTCTAACAAGAGACTGCATTTCCTTGTAGAGGTTGAATTTTGTTGCAATATGAGTTTTTGGGTACTAGTTTTGAAAACAAAGGGGAGCTTATAGTGATGGTTTGAAATCCATCTATACAAGCTTAGTTTTAGGTAAATTCTAGCGATGATTTGAAATCCACCGATACAGGATCAATCTTCCAACACTGGTTTAAATTCCATCAACTTAGAGATAACTCATGGTTCTTCTAGTGATGGCTTGAAATCCACTAATATAGGATTATTCTTCCAGCACTGGTTTGAATTCCAGCGACTTATAGATAACTCTTGGTATTTCTAGTGATTGTTCAAAGTCCACCAACACATGATCACTCTTTCAGCACTTGTTTGAATTCCAGTGGCTTGTGGATAATTCATGGTATTTATGGTGATGGATAAATCTACTAACTCAAGATCAGTCTTTCAATACTAGTTTGAATTACATCAACTTAGGTATAACTCTTGATACTTCTCGTGATGGTTTGAAATCCACCAATACAAGATCAATCTACAAGGATTACTTCTGGTGATGAGTGGTTATCCATTGATGCAAGATCAATCTTTCTTTGGTACCATGACTTAAGGATATCTTCCAGTGATAAGTGGTTGTCCATTGAAATCAAATCACTTTTGGTGATGGATGGTTGACTCAAATTTGTTGGAGCCTAATTGGAGTCTATTGGAAGTTTTTTCCTTTAACATTTCTGTAAAAAATATCGTGTATTCTTTCAAGGTTAAATGTCATGTATGATTGTTTTTAATATAATATCGTGTACTCGTTAGTCCACTTGAGTTTCACCCTTGTTATTAACAAGTATGATTGTTTTTTTATCATGGGCCTTGGACCTCGTACAATAGATATTTCCCTTTTATATTTGCTACATGAAGATCTACTTGGTTGATCATCCTTTAAGAAATGATAAATTGTTTCTTAGCCATGATGTTACCTATAGTTTGAAAGTGTGGTCTTCTTACACCATTTCTACTCATGGAGAAGCGATGCTTCACCACTCTCAACTTCTGAAGGAGTCCATAAAGTCATGAACTTTTTCAAACAAGATTTGCCCCATCAGCTGATTTAGTTGTGCGCATCTTCTTAGCATTCATCAAGAAAAGCATTTATATGGAAAATTTTGCATCATGTATCATAACAATCTTTCAAAAGGGTAAATCTTCCTTTAACAATGAAGATGCTCCTTAGTTTAACCATGCTCCTCAAGTGTGGTATTGTTGCACTATTTCCTATTCATCTTTTGTCTTGGTAAAGAAGCAGTGCTCCACTACTCTTAATTTCTAAAAGAGTTTGTCAAGTTCTTTACTATTAAGGACGACTTCAAAATGCCCTCAACTGAGCTGGTTAATGCACCCTTTCAACATTCATCAAAAAGTCACTCATATTATTCTTGTTAGGTATCATAATCATCTCAAAAGGGTAAACCACCCTTCAACTATGAAGATGCCCCGTAGTTGGACCATGGCCTTAAAGTGTTGTGTTACTCTCAACTACTAAGGAAGTTCACTAAATCATCCACCGCCATGGGCTATTTTAAGTAACATTTCCCCTAGCTAATCTAATTGTGCTCCTTCTTTTGGAACTCCTCATCGTCAAATACAATTTATGGCTTTGATGAGTTTGTCAAATTATCATTTGACTATTGTTATTGCAAAGGGCTTCTTTAAAATTAGATTTCCCCCAACTGACTTAGATGTGCTCATCTTTCCAAAGACCATGAAAAGAAATGCATCCATCATTATTTTTTGTTAAGAACTTTACAAAATCAATCAATGAAGATTTAAAAAAAATCATTTTTTTTTGTTTTTAGACCACTTTATAAATTTTATTGATTATGTCCATGTATGTTTCACGATTGGCATGGACTCAGTGAGATATACATTAGAAAGTATTTCTTTGATCAAGACCCTAGGACATGTCTTTCAACATTAAGATGCAATTTTACATATAATTTATTAATGATTAATAAGGTATAAATTGAGAACGGAATGTTAGCTCAAAATTGGGCTTTCTATGGCTCAAATAATTATTTTTTTAATTTTGATTATCGTGCATTTTAAAAATAAAAATGTACTTGATGTAAGCTTAAAACAATTTTGTTTTGAACTTCTCATAATTCACAGGGTAATAATTTTGAAAAATGGTGATTTAGTTTCTTGTGCATATAATATTTGTAATTAGTAAAGATATGTGATGAGGTGACCTTATGTATTTTGTTGGTTTCAAAGCAAGAGAATTTAGTGAAAGCTCAAGGTTTCATTGAGGAAAAAAGAACTATATTTCTTAAACGCTCATTTTATTAGCACAAATCATAATGAGCAGCTTAAGATTCACGCATCACCGCTACTATTGATGCGTGGAACCATAAATTATTGCTTGTTAGAAGGCATCACCTACCATATTTGGTGTGTCCCTGTCTCCTCTTCATGTCTTCACTAGCAATGTCATTTATAGTCAAATAGATAAAAGTCAGCAACCCTCAAGTTTCACTCCTCTTTCTTTTTTTTATCTCTATTTCGTTCTTTATTGGTTTTTCTTCTCCTATTTATTAATGTTTCCTAGTTCTCCTGGTGGTGACCATAAGGGTAAAGGTTGTGATGTTGGGTTTGTCACCGGTAATAAAAAAAAAAGAGGGAGAGGTTGAACTGTCGTGGAAGGAGATGTTTGTGTTAGTTTTCAACTACGCTTGTTATAGTGAAGCAGCTTCATTCATCGACCTGAAGAGATGGTGGTAGTGTTATTGGTGCAGCCGGTTAGAGGTGGAAATGTTGTTATTAGTATTGCTAGCGTGTTGACACTTAATGAGAGAAAAGAGAATGAACAGGCAAAGTTGTAGAGGAGAAAAAAACTAGTTTTTTCTTCTTTCCTTTGATTTTGGTTGAGCTGTTATGGTGGGTGTTTTTTAGGTTTATATGGGTTTGTGATGGTTCGGTAAAGTGGGGATGTTGGTGATGGGTGGAGGATCTGCTGATGGTTGGGTAGAAAGGTTATCGCCAATGGTTATTGTTGACGAGGAGAGAGAAAGACATTACTAAAAAAAGGCTTGTGGTGGTTCTATTGTCGGTGCTGGCATGGTGGTCGGCTGTAAGGAAAATCAACAGTGAGGGAGAAAAGTGAGAGAGAGTAGGGATTAATTAGGTTTTCTTCCTTTCTTTATCCACAATGGTTAGTCCCTTAGTTTTCCATTTTTTATTTTGTGTGTTTGTCCATGAAGATTTTTCTTTCTTTTAAAAATGGTTAAAGAAGGACCAATTTTGCAAAGAAGAGATGGACATTTTTTTTTCTCTTCTGCCTCTTTAATGATCACCCCCTAAATTATTTTTTCTTTACCCTTTTTTTTTTCAAAGATGTCAAAAACACTGGCTATATAGCTTGTGAGTGTATTTATACTTAGTGCACAACACTTTTAATGGGCCTCTTTTTTATTTTATTTTTAGTATTTTTTAAAGAACATTGAAAAATATGAAAATGAAGCACTGCGTCGAAAACATATTTTTGAATTTAATTTTTTAAGAAAAATCAACAACAAAAAAATACTCAAAAACCATAAAATGGCATGTGAACAACCAAATCGTGGTTAAAAAAAATAATTTTAAAAAAAAACAAATTAAAATTAGGTTATGACATAATGGTTTTTTTACTTGGACCATTTTATTGAAAGCTTTTTTTGTTTTACACTAGAATAAAAAACTCAAGAAAACTTATGCACAGTAAGTTTTAATTTTTAATCATTTCAATTCGACCAATATTACAATTAATTGTTCGCAACTTTGAGATTTAAGGAGACAAAACCAAAGAAAAAAAAAAGAAAAGGCATAAGAGATTAAGCAAGGTGGGGGTGGAGGTAGTGATGGGAGATGTTGTTTTATGGGCAAGTGAGGTGGACTTCAAAGGTTGAGAAAAAAAGAATTCTCGTGTGTCGTAGTGGTGAGAGAAGATAGAAAGATGAGAGATTTGTATTATTAATTAGTGTTGGGATTTTTATTTTTATTTTTATTTATTTTTCAGGTAAAAATAATTTTCTAAAGAGGGGTAAGGGTAGGTCAGTGGTCGGTGGTTAGATACCGTTAGGAATTGACTTTCCCTCCACGTAATAACGATATAATTGGATTGGCTTTCTTGTCAAAAGTATAGGATATTTCTCACGGTCCACTCCACTTGATGATGAATCGATGGGGCATTCCTCTTTTCTCCTTCCTTAGGCGGTTTACTGTTAATTGTATTTGCATTACCTCATCATCCTCTACCATTATTTTTCTATGCCGAATAATGGGTATGTACACACCAATAATGTTACGACTCAACATTGTGCTTCTTCCCCATCACCAACAATTAAATAAATAAAATTATTTACAATTTCATCTATCCAAATTATGCTCGCGTAGTTGTCTATATTGGGATATCTTTTGTTTATGTTTTATTATCATTTTATTGACGGATATTTTGGTAACTAATTAAAGAGTAATTTTACAAAATAAAAATTTATTTGTAATTAGATGTAGAAATTAAGAGAAGAAAAGACTAAACTTAACAAAAAAAAAAAACCTCATTTTGATATTAACTTTATTTTAGTTCAAAACTTCATGTTTTTTTCACGTTTTAATCTCTAGAAATTAAGATATAAAAAAAAAATATCATAAAATAGTAAAGAGAGAGAAATTATTAGAAGTTGACATTCAGAACGCTAAAAAGAGTGATATTGATGTCAATGAATTTGTCTTTTCAATGGAAGTTTGATGAATATGGTTTTTCTCTTGAAAAGTATTTTCAGTCATTAATTTTTATTTTTTATATTTTGGAAAAAATAGAGGTTGCTTTAGGTTTGAAAACGGGTTTACAAGGAATTATATGATTTATTTTTAAGAGTTTTCATGTGAAAACAAATTTAAAAAATAAGATTTAAAAAAAATTAAAAAAAAAGTTATTATTTTTGCATCAATTTTTAAGCAATTTAATGCACCATATTTTTTTTTTTGAATTTGAGGAAACTCCACCCCACGAAAAGCGCACTTTGTGGGTCCAGGTGAGCGAGTAAAACACCGGCTATCCCAGGCTCTTACAAGAGATGCACGCCATGACTCGAACTCTAGACTTGCTATGCAGATCTCAAGTTCTTTGCCATCACGCTACTTTAATTGTGCTATGCATATCTCTTTCTCTTTCATATTTATACCATGTATTTTATATGTTTATAATCATTTGTGTTTGTATGTGTAAATCTGTGGCCTCTCTCGAGATTTATATTGGATATAAATTAGGGACATTTCCTGCTTTAAAAATAAGATGCATTATGTAGTTTACAAAAAAAATATACAAATATCTGGAAGAGGGATTAATTTTAAACTAGAGACATTAAAAAAGCAAAGGTAAGGTATACCTCCCAAAGCATCCCTCCCACATTGATCCATAATTTATTTTGGCTAAAGTACATCAATTAATGTACTCAAACCAAAATAAATTATAGTTTTTATTAAAAATATGAGGATTGAACATGTCCTAATGTTAGGTCGTGTCTCCAATTAATGATCAATTATAATTTAATTTGTAATCATGGAGTGGCTTGTTAATTAATCATAGCTAGTTGCAATGGGAATTATAGAGATGGGAGAGAAGAAAACACAAGAAAAAGGCAAATTGAGGCTATGCTCCCATGGTGGCATTTAGCTGTGAACTGGTTGGCACGAATATACGGTGCCAAATTATTATGTTCCCATACAAGCACTTGTGTTTGTATAGCCAAACATGATGGGGCATGCACCGTATGTTGTGAAACATTTTTTTCCTCCTTTCCTTTTATTATTATTATTATTATTATTATTATTATTATTATTATTATTATGGGTTTTTAGAATAATTTAATTGGAAGCAATCTGAAGGTGATCTACAAATGATCCATCAGGCTATTGTTCTGATGTTAGCTTCTTCTTCTTTTTAATACATTAGCGTGCAAGCCTCGACTAGAAGAGCTTGGGGAAAACAATAAACAAATGAAAAGCAAAAAAACAAAA
>Ga0325403_1005953_pt1 | contig 11560 bp, 8 predicted proteins | sample PopdelMetagenome_19_FD_205665 | JGI IMG/M metagenome (GOLD analysis project Ga0325403, IMG submission 205665) | Populus deltoides microbial communities from Bellville, Georgia, United States - Xylem-PdKOR-R4 | ecosystem: Host-associated > Plants > Phyllosphere > Stem > Wood/Secondary xylem...
CATTCGTTAAATAAAAACTTTAAAATTAATTACAAAAAATAAAATTATCTTCAATATGACAAATAACATATCACATTTACACTTGACATTCTCTCTCTTATCCTCCTTTGTCTCTAAGAAAAAAAAATATATAATCTCTTTTTTTTTGTATAAGTTATGAAACATTTTTTTTTTAGTAAGTGATGCAACAGACAAACACTTTATTTACAATACTAAATTATCTTCAATTTTATCAAGACTTTGAGGGTATTTGAAATTATAATTATTATTGTTTTTGAAAGAGTTTTTTCTCAAAAATATATTAAAATAATATCTTTTTGTTTTTTAAAAATTATTTTTTATATCAACACATTAAAATTATCTGAAAACACTAAAAAAATATTAATTTGAAGTAAATAAAAAAATATTTTTTTTCAAAAACACCTTTTGAAACATAAAAATAAATAAGACCTTCTAAGTTCACTTTTTTTCTTTTTCCACCGTTTCCTTGATTTGTTAAACATTATCATCTAATCCTAATTATAATATTTGTAAAATTTAAATGTGAGATTGATTATGATTAAAAAAATGAATTTCTTTAACCAATTCTTGATTCAATCATACCCACCAACATTACAAATTGGATCCTCCTAACAATTCACAAAAATAACAAGAGATTAAAAGTAAATAAGAAATTGAAAGAACACTAAAAAACTTATTAAGGAAGGAGTTTGATATATCCTTTTATCTAATTATTCATAAACTCTTTTTAAGTGATTATTGTGAGAAAATTTGAAAATCTTGTGTGAAAGTAGTGAGTTATACCATACACTAATTAATGAGGAGGTATATAATTCATGTTAGCAAGTTCTATTTGTGAACAATTGTGACAGATTAAGTTATAGATCATATCATGTTAAAACTAGTTTATTTCTGATGGGATAGTACTGCCATTAGATAAGGTTTTTTCTTAGATATAAAACATGTGGGGTTTTTCTTTATGGTTTCTATGCAACTACTTCCTCTTTCTTTCATAGATGAAATTAGGTTTTAACACAACGTCTAAGGAAATTATTTGAGGTTTAGAATTTGTGGGTTTGGTGAAGAATTGCTAAATTAATTGATTTACTAAATTGGTATATATGCTTAATTGTATCTTTGATAAGAAGAAGAAGAAAAAGAAGAAGAAAATAGCCATAGCGGCTATGATCTTTTTAGTTCAATAGCAAAGTTATAATATTAATATCATAAGGGTTATTTAGTCATAAAATAAAATAAAATGTAATGACAAACTTGTAAATATTTATAATGTTTTTTACTTTTTTTTTTTTGCAAAGTTATAATATTACTTCAAGTTACTCTCAAAATAAAAATTCATTATTATTGGAAAAAATTTATGTTTCTTCACCTGTAATTATCAATACTTACAATATAGGAGAGATAAGCACAAGAAAAAAGAAGAAAAATCGCTTTTCTAGTTCTCTCCTATTTTTCTATAGTTTTTCGTTTCTCTCTAATACTATAAATATTAATAATTAGAACTTGAACATTATAAAATTTCTTTGAACTGTGTTGTAACCATACCAAATTGACATTAAGCAAATTATAGTAACAATAAAAACATAATGGCAATTCATTGTGTTGCATTGTTAATTCCTTTAGATTATATTATGGATGGCATTGTTCATTCTATAATGTGTTTTTTTATCATTTATTTTTTTCCTAATTATATCCTTTCAAGTTATATTAGCATGGTTTTTTATGTCAAGAATTGTTTCATTTTGCATGCCCTGCATGTTCAAAGGGTTGAGAAATATTTCAGTATTAGATTAAATATAAATTTTGTAAAATAGAATTTGAGAATGAAGTAAAAAAAACGTATTAAAACAATAAGGACCATAAAAAAGCAGAGCCAAAATGTTGACAAGGTGCAAAAAACTTAATTTTCATCCCTGAAGTTTTAGTTAATGGATTAATTGATCCATGAAGTTTATGAATTTTAAATCTTGATTCTATACTCTCTTTCTTTTTTTTCACAATCTTACTCCTTAATGTTGAGAGATGAGAGATGAGAGAGAGAAAGTCATCAAAAATTACAAAGAGAGAGAAATGTGTTGGCTGGATAGATTTTGACCATAGAAAAGACAAATCTTGATGTTTGTGATGGATTAGGAAAATTTGATGAATATCCATATTAAACATTTTTGTTTCTTGTGTTGCTTGGATAATAGCCAGGTGGTGTAGGGAAAATGAGACAATAATTGCTGAGAATGAACGACAAATGCATGGTTGGAAAACATAACAAACATGTGGATGGTTCACTACAATTATAACATGTGTTTTGGCTAAGAAACCGACCATGTTTTGGATACAAGAAAATAACAATTTCACTGACAATAGAATGATAAAGTTTTAGGAGTGGAAGACTCAGTCTTATTCAATTTATCCTAAATTTCAAAAAAATATTTCAAATTTCAATTCTTAAGTTTGTCTTTAAATTGAATAATGTGGTGAAAAGAAACATCCAAGAAATATTTTAGATTTGTTGTTTCAACTTAGAAGGCCTGAGCAACCTTAAATATACCTATAAACTTTTCTCTTTAATTCAATTTGGTCCTTTCTTTTATAATTCAGTCCTCAATCAATAAACTTTAAATTTTCATTATAGTTTATTAATTTCAATTTCTCTCATTCACTTTTTTAATTACATCAATTTTTTTTCATTAAAACTTAACTCATAAATACATAAGTTCATTACAATCATGGTATCAAAGACACGATGCTCCCTCATTCACAATGATTGACGAAACTCAAATGTCTTAACTATTAGAAATAGTGGCCAACATGAAGCAATAAAAAGATGCACAACAACAACATCAATAATCACAATGGAGGGTTTGAAAGAGTTAGTAAAACAGCTATAAATTATGTATAGCAAGGTGGACCATCTAGCTAAAATACAACGAAAAAAGCCTTAGGATCCCCCTCAAACATCCCGATCACATTAGTTAACAAGCAAAACAAATATGAGCTGACCGATAAGATGATCAACAATAGATTTAGCTCGGGGTAGTTAAATTAGATTTCCTACATTTCAACGGAGAAGACCCAATTGGCTGGGTACACAAGGCTACTTAATTTTGCAGTTACTACAATATACCCCCTCAACACCGGTTGTTTATGGTAAGCTTTCATATGGAAGAAAAGGCAGTGGCATGGTTTTAAAAGTTAGAGGAAACATAAATTCTCATCGGTTGGAATACATTTGTTAAGTGCCTCTAAGTTTGGTTTGAGGTTTTAGCCTATAATAACCCTATGAAGGCACTTATTAATCTTTGATAGATTTCTTTAGTTGAAGCATATAAATCCCAGTTTGAATTGCTTTTAAATTTCTTTAGTTAAAGCATATAAATCCTAGTTTGAATTACTTTTAAACAGGGTTAAGGGACTTTCTAAACCCTATTGCTTAAGTTGTTTCATAAGAGAACTCAAGAAAGAGATTAAGTTTGGGATTATAATGTTAAATCCTTTAAACTTGGAGGCTTTTTCTGGGCTAGTGAGGATACAAGAAGAAAACATTGTTGTAATAAAAAGAGATACAAGCCCAGCTCATCACGAACTTAGGTTATGATCAAATTTTAAACCCAGTCTAAGACGAATTTTCAATCCACTCTACCATCTTTAAGAAAAAAGGCAAAAGAGGTTATGTTTTAAGTGCAATAAAAAATAAGGCCCAGACCATAAGTGTAGAGGTCCAGATTTATTTTTAATAAAAAAGGTTGAAAACAAAGAGGGTAATGAAAACTTTAAAACCCTAAAAGATCCCATTTTGTATAAGAGAACCAGTTAAAATCAGTAGGGAAAAGGCAAGATTTCATTGCACACTATCATTGGGAATACTAATTCAAGGATGGTAAGGGTGGAGACCAAAATAAATAATTATAGTTTCAAGCATATCCAATAGTCATTCAATTAGGAGGGCATAACATGATTTTAGTGATATAGTGGCTTAAGGAATTAAGACTTATTTTGTGTGACTTTTTAGCATTACAATAAAGTTCTAGCATAAAAGAACAAGGGCCTAGATTAAAAGGCTTAGGGATCCATAAAACATAAATGGATTGTGGTACATGATTATTAAAAAAAGCTAAAAAGAAAAAATTTGGGGCTTGGTTTTGCATATTATGAATTAGAAGTAGAAGGTTCATTCAGTGCAATAATCCCTAGCTTGGTATAAGACTAAAATAGAAAGGGTTGGGGGGGGGGGGAGGAACAATCTTAGGGAACTGTTATAATAAGACAATACTAGTCTAGCCAGAGCCTATTTTCCTCATCAATTTTATTGGTGAGAAAAACATATAGATCTTAAAGGATGTATATTGACTATAGAGCCTTTAAAAAAGAAAAGAAATCAAATATAAGTTTTCTATTCCAGGAGTTAAATAACTTTTAGATGAGTATGTTTGTCTTAAGTTTTCTTTAAGCTGTACTTAAGACTTGAATTCTACCAATTCAGAATAAAGCTTGTAGATATTTATAAGACTGTCTTCAAAACACACAAGGTACACTTTAAGTTCTTAGTGATGTATTTTAGGCTTATCAATGCTCCTTCAACCTTCTAGATCTTGATAAATGAGTATTTTGACCTTATCTTATAAAATTTGTTATAGTTGTCTTTGATGACATATTAGCCAATAGTAAATCAGAAGGGATCCCTTAAACCATCTAATGATAATATTATACACTTTATCCTCACATAAATTTCATGTTAGATATCCAAATGCAAATGTGCTTGTAGAAAAATTAAGTATTTAGGATATATAGTATCTAAGAATAGGGTAAGGACAATCCAAATAGAGTGGAAGCCATAGTGAAATGACCTAGACCAAATAATCTCAAGTCTCTAAGGCGTATTCTAGGAGGGGTATTTTAAGATTGATAGGGTATTATATAAGGTTTATAAGTGTATATAGTATACTAATAGTATCTTTAACTAAGCTTCTTAAAAATAGGACTTTTAAATGAGATGACTAGATATAAAGGGCCTTTGGGAATCTAAAGATGAAAATTTCTAATACTCAAATATCTTTATATAGTTTAAATTATATTTAATGTTTGCCAATTTGTTACATTTACCAAGATAACATATAATAGGATCAAAATAACACTTTCTATATAAGATAACTTAGTGATTTCAAGTCTAAAGATCACTTACACAACCGTCATGTAAGCCTTTTTATAGACATAGGTGATATATCAATATGAAATTCTCATGCAGGTCAATTCAATGTGCATGTTATTTGACAAACACTTACACATATTAGTTCTAAGTATCCCTCATACCTCAATTTATGAGACTAGTTGCTTCCTTTCATAAAAGAAAGAACATAACATGTACTAGTCTCAACAGCTTTAATAAATGTCCATACATGTACTAGTCTCAATAGCTCTAATAAATATCAATTATTAAGAAAGTATGGACTAGGAACAATACTTTGATGCAATATGAATCTCATAGCTATAACATTTTTACACTAGATTCATTAATCAAACATTAAATTCATAGATTAAATATAAATAAATATTAAAGATAAATAATGTCTTTATTAATAAAATTAAATATGTTTTACATGAATAAAATAGTATCACGTGTAACCAACTGATTGATTACATGGCATATAAACTAATAGCCTTAACTATAAGAACTTTGAATTTCAAAGTTAAATGTTAAATTTAATGTTACATATTTGAACTCTAAATATTGTTCTTACAAATCCAAACTTATAGAAATAGATTTTTAATTATGTATTAAAATTTTTATGATCTTTTAATATGCAGAAAACAAATTAAAACCTGCGGAGTAATCAAATAATTTGAATGTAAAAGATAACTTATTAACTCAAAATTAAAGAACTTAAACTCATTGAATGGTCATTCAATAGATTACAAAAACACATTGGAAAACATGAACTAGGAGTTTGAAATTCAAGGAGTATTTCTTCTTTCAAGGTATTTTGAAACCGCTTGAAGCAATATAAATATTTGTATTTTGTGGTTTTTTTTTGTAATGAAAATTGCAAGAGTACTAGATTATATTAGACACTGCAAGCTTACTTATAATCGCCTACAAATTATTAACCTATAAACTATTTATCTACATATTATATGCATACTGATTATCACCTACAAAATTATAAATTTACTAACATACAAATTTTGAAGATCCCGAGAACTTTATTCAATTGCGTAGCGTAGCAATTATTATTGTTGATTTGTTCATTTGTTTTGTATTTCTTCCTTCATCATTGGTTTATTTAGCAAAATTCATAGATAAGTGTATGTTAGCTTTCTCCATTACTCTTTACTTTAAGGATGCACAATTGAAATTGTTCACCTCCATTATCTCATGTGTTTTAGTAAAAATAAAAAAATAAAATTTACAAGTCTGGATCAAGTCTTTTTCATAGTCTGTAATTTCTATTTTTTAGACCTAAATTTATTTTAATATGGAAATACTTAATAAATCCAGCCTAATATTTAATCTTTTTTTATTTTTTAACTTAAATTATTTCGTTGACTAATTTATTGTGTAACAAATTGATTACACTTTTTTTTTTTTTTTAAGCTATGGACGAATCAAGGTACCCCTTTAACTGTATATTATAACGTGTTTGCACTATTTCCTCCATTAAGATGTTTGTGAACAAATTATTCATCGATTTCTGTATCTTCGACTAAAGTTGACATCAAAGTTCTTAAAAGATAAGCGTTAATTCCTATCAAGCATATTCTAATAGCACATAGACAGATTGTCCACACAGTTGTTGCGAAAGTGGACGACCCTCAACATTGATGAGTGATGTTCATTTCTTGTGATGAAAGAGTCGTTGAATGTGCTGCCTATTGATGTGATAGGAATTTCTCCATGATACAGAGTCCTCCACGCAACTACTGCTCTACAAAAGCTTTTCTATTTCTGCTTCTCTAGAATAAAGATGCTCAGATTTCTCCAAATTTACCAATTTTTATTAGACAGCTTGCCTTTTTTCCTCGTTCCAATCATGGGCCAATCTGAAATGTCATTTCTTTTCTGACCAAGAGACAGGACAATTCACGAGATAAGGGCAGCAAGTAGCTAGAAGAAGCTAGTTTGACTAGCTTCATCCACACTCACAACCGCTGTAAGATGTTCTTTCGGTGGGCAAAAATTTAAGAGTGGCCCTGATTGATCGACTGCATAAACTCGTAACATAAGCAAGTTGAAAAAAAGCTTGTTGCAGCAGCTCAAGCATGTATCTTCTAGTAATTATTAAGATTTAATTTGTTTTTCCAAGTCCTTTTGTGCATGTCTTCTACCAAAATTAGAAAATGGGATGGGTGCAAGATTTTCACCCCAGTGAGAACCAAGATCATTGCTGGCTTTTCAATAAAGCAAATTTTGTTGCTTAGCATACAATCTTTGTAACAGGGAATCATAATACAATTCAATATTAAACGGGTTTGGGAACGGACAAACTGAGAAAGGGAGACGACAAGCCATATTCGGTATTCCCCTACCTCTCTCGTCTTATTATCTATCCTTTAAAAAAAAAAAAAACCCACCAACCCCCCGATGTTTTTTCACAGAGTATTCTGAGAGAAAAAAAACTTTAATACATGTAACGTAACCGCAACAAATTTAATAGTTTAAGGTAGGGTTTGGAAACGTGAATGCAACTGTGTTTTTAAAAAATTTAATTTTTTTATTAAAATATAATATATTTTATATGTTTTGAATCGTTTTGATAGATTTGTATCAAAAATAATTTTTAAAAAATAAAAAAATTATTAATATATATTTTAACATAAAAAATTATTTAAAAAATACCCGTAATCACACTACCAAACACACGCCGAAAAAATAATCGAAGAGTTGCTAAATCAATGAGCTAAACGTAGCAATCAAGGAGCGGTATCATCAAGACTATTTCGAATACAAGAAATGCATTACCTTCCCAAACAAACTGCAAGGGAAATTCATTTACAATCGGTTCGGAAAAGCTCCATCTAACTCAAACAAAGAGTACCCCAGCAAAAACAAGATTACAGGAGGGGCAAAGGCCATCATTTCCAACTACAACCACAACCCAACACCGCATTTGGATTGGGATTATTGCTTAATGATTAACAAGCTGTAAACAAGAAGAAAGACACAGAAACCATGTTAAATACCAAGTGCAACTTAGTATGACCAGCACCAAAAGGCATGATCTTCAAAACTTGCTGGCGGGTCAGAGTAATCACCATCTTCAAGCTTTGGAAAGACGTACGGAGGCAAAAGACTCTTGCTCAAGTTATCTTCTTCATCTTGTGATAAATCCGATTGGTCGGGCTCGAAGACATGTGAAGAATCACCTGCCTCTAAGAGTGAGGAATGTACCCCATCCGCAAAATGTGGGCTGTCTGAATCAAACATATCACTTTTGGCTGAGCTAATATCTTCCTGCTGGCAGGCCACGGTTGAAGTTTTCGATACTTCACCCTCTGAAGCTGAATCGGCTATTGCCTTTTTGGGTAGCTCTTGAGATAATGCATCTTTATCAGACAATTCTGAGCTTCCCTTCTCTTTTTCTTTAAGAAGCAACTCGTTGGTGAGAAGATTAACCTGAAACAATTATACCATAGTACAATCTTATTTCACATCAATGCTAAACGAGTATGGCAGCAAGGTTGTTGAATTCTCTTACAAAAGGACAGTGTTTATTTACCTCAGCTTTTAGTTTCTCCTTCTCCTTGAAGAGGTTGTCGTAGTCAGCCTTAAGGCCATTGTAGCTAGATTGCAGAACCTCATAATCTTTTTCAAGCTGTTTCGTCTTCCATCTTGCCCGGCGGTTTTGAAACCATATGGCAACCTGCCGAGGCTGCAAGCCAAGATCCTTCGCCAGCTGGATTTTCCTTTCGGGTTCAAGCTTGTTCTCAACCTCAAAACTTCGTTCAAGAAACTGAACTTGATCAACAGTAAGTCTCCTCTTCTTTTCAGGTTGATGAAAATATTCATCCAAATCATCGTCGCCGTTGTCTTCGTGATCATATGGGCGGAAAAACGGTCTAGTTGATCCATTTGCTTGGTGAACATCTGCAAAACTCATCATGGATCTTGAACCTATATTATTGACACACCACAAGTCAAAGGCCATTCAGTCAATCACAAGAGCTACATGCAGAAATCAGCAATCATTTTGGTTCAATTGATTTCCATCTTGAATTCTTGATAATTTTTATTTTTTTTTAATAATTGTAATACAAGGTTGAATGTGTGCTTCTCTGAACATTTCTACCAAAAATTAAAAAAAAAAAAGCGGAAAAAAAAACACTATAGCCGAATAAGAAGGCATCCATTGAGCAAACGTTTAATAAAAGATAGGATATTTACTGCAATCATATATAAAAATCTTATAGGAGATAGATTAGAGAAATCTAATTTGATATTTTGAGCATCAACGAGTTAAAATAATAATCATAAAAAAAATCCTCCCTATTCATCAAAAGATAAAAAAAAATAATAATAAATCACCAAATTAAAAAGTAAAGAGAGGATGATATAGAGGTAATTGAGGTTCAAAAAGCCTGAATTTTTTATTTATCCATGAAATCATAAGTTTCAAACACCAGGAATTAACAGAATTAAAAAGAAAAGAAACAAGGAACAGTTTTTTTAATACAGAAAGTAAAGCAAATAGATAATTAGAAAGAATACCAAGAAAAGAAGGAGAAGAGCCAGAAAGGAAAAAAGCTTCAAGAGGTTGAGAAGCAGCACAAGGGCCTCTTTGGCTTTGAACTAAAACAGAAAAATTGGGATTAGAACCACCACCACCACCACAAGCCGCCATGATTTTTCTAAAAACTTTCCTGCTGATACAGGTTTAATCAAGCTGCCATCGCAGCTATATTATATAAAGTATCTGGTCGAACACTGAAAGAACCAGATTCCAGGACTGAATGATCTCTATTTAACGTTTTTATCTTAATTAATCAATCTTAAGATTTGTGGCGAAAGAAACTGGTGATGATGATTTCTGTGATGTGGGAAGTGTGGGAGCACCGGGAGCAGCTCACACCCATCACTCAGAAGAAGTAAAGTTTGGTTTCAGAGGGAGAAAGAAAGAGGAGAGGTTTGAATTGTTTTTCCAGTAGGAGAGGTGCTGACAGAGAGGGAAGCAGGAGAAGGGACACAATCAGATGTCTCACTGTTTTTTTCTTTTCTATTCTTTTTTTGAAGATAGAGGAGGGCTGCGAGACAGTGGAGACGGAGTAGTGAAATGGAATCTGAAAGAGAGACTCTTCTTTCTCTGCGGGGTTTGATGGGATTATAATAGCCCAGAGACAGACATTGTGCGCTTTTGTACTGACATGTTTACCCCTCCCATCACTAAATCTTGCTAGCCTTGCACATTTGTATCCTGGAAATAATTTTATTTTGGAAGGTAATTTATATGAAAACATTAATTAAAAAATATTTTTAATGTTTATTTATATTATAAAAAATAAATTAAAAAATAACTTATTAAAATTTTTTTAATGAAAATAATGGATATCAAAACTGACAAATAAAAAAATTAAAAGATGAAAAATTAATTTTATAATTTCAAATAAAAAAATAAGAATTAAATAAATAAAAATCAAATCTAATTAAAAATAAGAATTAAAAATTGAAATAATATAAAATTAAAAAAAATTCAATTTCATAAATTATTTTAAATAAAATAAATAACAATAAAAAAATAGAAACTAAACATGATAAATAAAAATTTAATTAAAAAAATAGAAAAAAATAACAATAAAAAAATAAAGTTAAAGTTGGTGTGAAAATTAAATTTTAAAGAATAAAATTATAAAAAAATATTTAAAATAAAATATGTAGCAATTAAAATATTAAATATCAAATTTAATATAATTAATAAATAATAATATATTTTTAAATATTTTATAACTATAAGAAATTATTTTATGTCTAAAATAAAAAAAAAATTGAAAAATTAAGCTAAATTATTTTTAAAATAAAAAATATTTTTTTATTAATTAATTTTGTTAAACAAGCACGACATGACAACGAGGGAGATGGAACATTGTTAGATGGGGACACGGAAGAGAATTGTGATCGTAGATGACAGCGAGGCAGAAGAAGGCAAAGGTAAAACCAAAGGTACAAATAAAAGTCCCTTTCTAATTAGCGGTGGCAAGCTTGACATTTTATACTTCGAATAAAACCAAAAATTACATTAAGTAAAAATATCTATACTTGATTTATACTTAATTTATACTTGATTTTAAAAATATTTATTTTTATTTGATTTATGCTTAATTTTAAAAATATCTATTATTATTATCGTATAATTAATTAAAAATATTTAAAAAAATTATCAAAACCTAATGAGATCCATAACATGGGTTAAACCACGAGTCTAGATTAATGCAATATGTGGTTATATATATATATATATATATATATATATATATATATATATATATATATATATATATATATATATATATAAAAAAATTTTTTTAAAAAAAAAAAATATATTAAAAAATTAGAATATTT
>Ga0325403_1005956_pt1 | contig 11559 bp, 3 predicted proteins | sample PopdelMetagenome_19_FD_205665 | JGI IMG/M metagenome (GOLD analysis project Ga0325403, IMG submission 205665) | Populus deltoides microbial communities from Bellville, Georgia, United States - Xylem-PdKOR-R4 | ecosystem: Host-associated > Plants > Phyllosphere > Stem > Wood/Secondary xylem...
AGAACAGCTTAGAAGATGACTGGCTTTGCAGCTTCACCTGATGGGCTAGTTGACAAGTGTTCTGGGCTGAATCCCAGAGGAGTGCTGGAAATAGAGTGTCCATTTTTTAAAAGGAGAAAAGATTAGGACTTCACCTAGGCATGAATTGTATAGCTATATAGCTTATTAGCTGGCACCTTCAAAACTGATGCAGCTAGGACTCTATGGGCTGAGCCATTTCGCTACAGTTTGAATATATATATATATATATATATATTGAAAATCAGGGCTTAAAACCCATAGTACAATGTTAAAAAAAACCATGACAGTGACTCTTGAATAATCTAAATATCTCTATTAATTGAGTTTCTAGTAAGATTATAATCTGTTAATCAGTCTGCTGCTATGTTAGCCTTCCTGAATATGTGCTGAATTCGAACCTCCCGATCTTCGGTTATAAGCTTTCATAACTATGGTATAATTTGCATCTATCTTAATAATTGGTCTTGTAATTAGCTCAATCACCAATAAAAATCCAATTTCAAAATGACCTGTTTAATCCTAAGAGAATAAGCTAGTTCAAAACCAGTGATAACATCCCATAATTCTGCCTTGACTAATGAACAAATACCCTACAATTTGAATAGTTGAAAGTGCCCTTTTTCGTTATTTTTCATTTGAGCTCACGAGAAAAGTCAAATGTATCTGATATTAAACAAATGACGACCCCTTGGTGCTGGTGTAGGTTGTGTTGCATTTTTTCTTGGTCGGGTATTTAAGAGTATGATAATATTTGTTTTTTAAAATGTTTTTTATTTAAAAATACATTAGAATATTTTTTTATTTTAAAAAAATAATTTTTGATAAGACATAAAAACTATCCGAAAACATAAAAAGATAATCTTAAATAAAAAAAGGAAGAAATTCCAAACTTTACCTAACCCGGTTTGTAATGCAAAGCCAAAGAGAAATCATAAATTGGCAATCATTCATTATTCTTGAGCAAAGAGATGATGTGTGCAAATCCATAGCAAATATATAGTAATATGGAATCGAGATAGCTCCTCCTACCTAACTCTTTTATGTAAAATATATTATTTTGCAACAAATTAAGTAAATTTGGATGCTACTTTCCTCGGGGAATTTATTTCGTTTCAGTCCTGATCAACATGATACGATATCCAGGAAATGAAGTTTCCATGCAAAGAAAATGAAATATGGTTGTTTAAACACGACCTGGATTGATATGGCCAGCCTCTGATTTGATTAGCTAGCTAGGCATATACTTCCAAGCCCGCCCCTCTCCAAACAGACCTGAAAGTCAAGATGGTTTCCCAAAACATCACGCCTTGCTAACATTGTCAAACACTAAATCAATATTCTGAAGCATTAAATATTAATTAAGTATTAAATATTAAGTATTAACAGTAATCCACATTTATTTATTTTTTGCATTTTGACCCCTTTTTTTCCCCTTTGATTATTGATTTTTTTTTAAAATTTAGTCTTTATATGATGTGTTAATAGGGATTCAGAGTTGATAATTTATTTTAATTTTCCTTTTATATTATTATCACGGTATCAAAAAAATATCTCAACATCGCGGTATGGTCTATTTTTAAAAAACTTTTAGTTAAATAAAAAAATAATTTCTAAAAAAATAGGACATTAAACTTTGTGAAGTTAATGACTCGGTTTGCTAGTTTGGTGAGGTAATCTTGGTTGCCCCTTCGCGGGTTTAGCGGTGATTTTTTTTTTTTACTAATTAAACTTGATTATGTGATCATCTATTTTTTTATCATATATGTTGTACGTGTGCGGCGTCGCAACGACCATCCTCCCGGATTGAGATAATCATGAATGATGTGGGTGGAAAGCACAATGAATTCTTGTCATTTATTAGTAAAAAAGAGGGAATGAGAGTCGTCACCTAGTATTTTTATCACTAGGAACCCTAACTGGTCTCAGAATCTGGAGAAGGGGACTAATTGCAGAAAATTAAGGTTTTAGCACCCATAATACATGTCACCCGAGGAAAACTGCATTGTTTATTTGTCTGATACAAACTAAAAAAATGTTGTGTTTTCTAACTAATGATCTATTTAAGGTTAAAGAAAGTCCTTCTCAGTAAAGAGGTCCATATCTTATTAGGTTAAAAACCTAACTGTTCTAATGCCAATAAAAAATAAAAATAAATTATTTTTTTATTTAATATTAGGAATATATCTTATGTATAAGTTTGTAATCCTATATGTCGCTGGGCGCACGACATCGAGCGACGACGGGTCTGCCGTTTGAGATGTTGGTGAAAAAGAAAGGGGTTTTGGGTATAATCATAAAGTTATAATTATAAAATTCAGGAGTCACCATCTAGTGTTATGATTACTACGAAACCTATGGTCTATGAGAGTTTGGGTAATGGACTAATTATGCAAGGGAAAGACGTATCACCCCCAGTGCACCCTACCTAAGGTAAGTTACATTATTATTTGATTGTTTTTCTAAGTCGTGTTTCTGTCCATTGGTCTTTTTTAAGTTTTAAAGTAGATCTCCCTTCGTGAGGAAGTCTCTATCTTATTGGGTTAAATCTTAATAATTCTAAGGGCCAAACTTATCTATTTTTGTATTTCTTAAAACATGATAAAATATGATCGTTATCTTTTAGAAAATATGCATGAAAAATCTTTTAGGATTTGGCTGTATTCATGAAAATAAAACATTTTTTTGTTTTTTTAAATATAAAATTAATTTAAAATTTTTTGAATTTTCAAAAAAAATTTAAGAAAATTTTTGTAGAAGACCATGTATTTTAATACTAGATTTGTATCTTATAGTGTAAATATACAAGCCGATATTATACAAAATTATTGCAAAATATGCGAGAAAATCAAAAATATTTTGAAAGGACTTTGGAAATTTTTGGATTTTTTTTATTTTTATAAAATATTTTTATCATTATATAATATATTTTATTTATTTATTATTATTATATGGGCTGGGCTCGGCTTGACCCAACCATATAGGCCGGACCTAGCAAGGTCAATTGGGTCAACTACGACCCAACAAACCTGGCATCTCTCTATTTTTTCTTTTTTTCTTTTTTACATTAGGTGGGCTAAACTCAACCCAGCCATCTCGGTTTGGTTGGAAAGGGTCTAGCCCAACCCATGTTAATGGCATTTTGTCACTTGCATGCAAAAAGTATTCTACAAGCAAATAGTTATAGAGGAGTTTTGGAGAAGAAAAAGGAGAGGAAGGCTTGCCTGGCTGAAGGAGAAAGAGGTTGGCGGCGTTCATGGTGGTACAGGGAAGACCAACATGTGGTTGGTGGCGGCAACGACGGTGGAGATGCGGTGGTTACAGTGGTGTAAAAAAGGCTAGTGAAGGGGGAGAAAAAAAACTGGGGAAATGCTATTTCCCCTCAACTTTAGCATCTGATTTCTTGATGCTCAATGCATCGAATTAACCCTTATTTATAAGGGGTGGAAGGTGGACATTATTTCTTTACTGATGCCAAATCTTGGCCTTTGATTCGACCCGGAATGATCCTAACCGTTGGTTCAAAGTTGTTGACAAGGCTTGGAAAAGTTGCAGCTAAAGGCTAGTCGTGGTAGCCATTTTGGAGTGGTGTTGCAGTGGCTATAGGGCCAGTTGGCCGACGAGATCTATTCTAGAGTGTAGTACAATGTTAGGCTATCATGGTAGCGTATTGTCTGGTTTGGTTGAGAGATGAAACATTAAATGCCCCTAAAAAGTAGCCACCCGATCAGCTTTTTCAGGTAAGAAGTTAGGGGACAATGAGCAGTAACCAGATGACATGTCGTCTAATCCTTTTTTTTTTGACAAAATAGAGTCGTTTTTCAGTTTTAGGGTTTCAAATTCAGGGATTTGGTCAAAGTTCAATTTGATGATTCGATATCTATTTTTTTTTAATTACACCCTTAATTGGCTTCAAACTTTTAATTTTATGTAGTTTTTCCCCTATCGAACTTCAACATCGCCCTAGATTTCTGGTATGTTTTTCATTTTGGTCTTTGGTCTTGGATTTATGCAATTTGACCCTCAATTGACCATTAAACTTTTATTTCTCTTTAATTTTACCCCTGATTTCAATCAATTGAGTCTTCATAGTTCGACGCCTTTTGAAAAATTATCATTGGTTGTGAATTTCTTTAATCTAGCCCATAATTGACCAAAAACTTTTGATTTTCTTGCAATTTTACCCCTGATTTGCATCAATTGACTGGATAAAAATTAAATTTGGTCTTCTAAAATTCCAACCTTCTTAATTAAGCCCAAATTAGGCTCCCAAACTTAAATTTTCATGAATTAAGCCCCTAATAAAATTAATTTGACCCATTTAATGTTTAATTAAGTCCTTGCACCTAATTAAATCTTTTAACTGGACCCAAATTAATTCTTTAACATAATTAAACTTTTAATTTTGTCCATTATTAAATCAAATCGGCCTATTAAAAACTTAATTATATCATTAGACTTAATTTTTATACAAATTCATCCAATAAGCATTTAATTTGACATTGACTCTGCATTGTCTCTTCAATCTTAGGTACAATGGGGATAATTAAGCTCTTAATTCATCCAAAATTGAAGCTTGACCTTCCTCTTTATTTGAAGTCCTTTCAGCTTGCTTTTACTCAAAGGTTAGTCTTCTTGCTATTATTATTTTATTATTTTATTTTTATTTTGGAAAGAAAAAAGGGTAAAATTTAATGGGTTACCCAAATATAGGTTATGTCAGTTGCCCCTCTCTTTACAATGTTTATGATAGAAAGTTTCGTAAGAGACTTTAGATAGTAAACTTTGTAAAGAAAAAAATGGAATGAGTGATAACAGACTCACCAGATGAAGAAATTGTCAATCCTTCTGAATGTGTTTGAAGTGAGGGTTAAAAAGCACACTCAAAGGAAAGAAAAAGAGATAAGGCTAGAAAGCGCATTATTTGGGATGAGGGCACAAAGGCGCACTTAAAAAGAGATGAAAAATAGAGATAGGGCTAGAAAGTGCACTACCTGAACAATTGAGGGCCCGGAGGCGCACTTAAAAAAAAAGATAGGGTTAAAAAGCATACTATCTGAGAGATGAGGGTTAGAATGCGCACCTAGTAAGAGATTGGGTTTGTAAAGAAAAAGATGATCTTTCAAAAACTGAAAGATTTTTTGGAGTAGCATAGTTGTACCATGCAACATGCCTAAAGATTTTTGAAATGGTCAAATTGTCATAGGTGACCTGTCCAAGTGAAGAATATAAAGATTTTTCCAAATGATCTCATTGTAATGGGTGACTTGCTCAGGTGAACAAATACAAAGATTTTTCAAAATGGTCTCAATGTAATGGGCAATCTATCCAAGTAGAAAAATACAAAGGTTTTTCAAAATGCTCTCATTGTAATGGGCGACCTGCCCAGGTGAAGAATACAAATGTTTTTTCAAATGGTCTTATTGTAATAGGCGACCTACCTAAGTGGAAAATGCAAGACTTTTCAAAGTGATCTCATTGTAATGAGTAACCTATCCAGGTGGAAAAATATTTAGATTTTTCAAGGTGATCTCATTGTATTGGGTGATCTGCCCATATGAAAGATGCGAAGATTTTTCAAAATGATCTCATTGTTATGAGCAACCTGCCCATATGAAAAATGCAATGATTTTTCAAAGTGATCTCATTGTAATAGACGGTCTGCCCAAATCAAAAAATACAAATATTTTTCAAAGTGGTCTCATTGTAATGAGTGACCTATCCAGGTGAAAAATTCAAAGATTTTTCAAAATGGTTTCATTATAATGGACAACTTGCCCAGGTGGAAAAGTGCAAGATTTTCAAAGTGATCTCATTGTAACGGGCAACTTGCCCAGGTGGAAAAATGCGAAGATTTTTCAAAGTGGTTCATTGTAATGGGCGACTTGTCCAAGTAAAAAATGAGACTTACCTGGTGAAAGGATTTATTTAGAGATGCCTTAAAGAAAGGACAAGATAAGGCTTGAGGCACACTATTTAGGAGATAAGAGCTTAAAAAAGCACTCACAGGGGAAAATGATAGGGCTTGAAGGTGCACTATCTGAGAGATGAAGTCTCAAAGACGTGCTCAAAATAAAAAGATCGGGTCTGAAGGTGAACTATCTAAGAGATGAGGGTTTAAAGGCACACTCAATAAGAGATGAGATATAGAGATAGGTTAGAAAACACACTATCAGAGGGATGAGGGCTAAAAGGCCCACTCAAAGGAAAAGAGATAGAGGTGGGACTAGAAAGCGCACTATCTGAGAAGCGAGGGCTAGAAAGCGCACTCCAAAAGAAAATAGAGATAAGGCTATGAAGTGTACTATCTGGGATGTAAGGGCTCAAAGACGCTCTTAAAAGGACTAGACATAGGGCTAGAAAGTGCACTATTTGAAATGATTGAGGACTCAAAGGTATATTTTGAAAGACAGGACTGGTAAAATATAAACCCATTAAGGATTTTTTTTCTTAGATTATTAACAGTGACCCAATTGCAATGTATACTTACCTGAGAAATATAGGTCTTTATTTCTTCATGAACTGCCTCTTTCTGAAGTTGGATCTCTATTAACTAGCTTTAGTGGCTTCTTGTTTTTTGCTTACTCGAGCCGTCGCTTGTGGTCTTGATTTCTAGAAATAATAGATCATTAGACTTTATTTGTATTACCCCCTACTTAAAGACCTTTATATTCAATCTTGTTCAACATACTCTGCCTTCTCAGAAAAGGAATCTTAGAGTCAGTCCTATTATGTTCATTGGATTGCTCCAACCTAATCATATCCTCAAATGTTCTGGGCTTTGAGTTTCTTTTTTTAGGCATAAAGTTGTGTGAAAGAAGATTTGATTATTTACAAGGATTGATTTTTCAAAAAAAAATTGGAACTTTAAATATTTACACAACATTGTAATTAAATATAAATCATAACAAAAAAAAAATCATCAAAATCCTAAAATAGACCTTTTAGAGGCTGGAGATAGCTTGAGGAGACTGCTACATAGCGCTGGAAATGGAGAAACAATGGCGGTGTCTGGGTTCCACGCGTCATTGTCACTGTCAGCGCGTGGTTAAACGCATCACTGTTGGTGAACTGGAAAACAAGGTGGATTTGAAGCGGCTTCTTCTTTTCTTCCTTCTTGTGCTTGCGGTGGCTCTCACCATGACATGCAACTAAAAGAAATCACACAGACAGTTAGTTTGTCTTTTTTTAGATATGTTTCTTTCTCTGCTGCAAATAATGGTCACGATTAAAATCAAAGGAGGGAGTGGGAGGGAGTGGTTTGGTTCTTTTACGGTGAGAAATGAGGGGAGGTTGACTTGTTATTGAGCTTACAATGGTATAGGTTGGTTTTTCAGTTGTGCTAGAGTGAAGAGGAAGAGCTTTGTAGAGTTTTTTTTTGTTTGGTTTTTTTTGTAATGGACCCCCCCACTTCTTGTGTGAGTTAAACACCCTTATATCAGTGAAAGATTTTATCCTTTTTTTTCAATTACTTGGTCCAACAAGCAACCTAAAGATTTTATCCTTTGTTTAGTTTTCTTCCTTTTCATTTTGGTATCTTTGTCTAAATATTTTTTTTATATTTTGGTTTTAAAAGAAGAAACAATATTAATGCCAACTCAAATGAGAAAAATCAACAATTTTAAAAGTGACACTTTAAATATGAACGGTTGTAAAGAAATTTGAAATTTAAATTATTTTGAGATGACGCTAAAAATACTGAAAATAACATAAACATATCAAGAATATATTTTTTATTTTTTGTATGTTGAAAATATTTAGAAAAACAAGGGGTCAAAAATTAGGCTACAATAATATTGTTAATTTTTTTTTTTAAAATATGTTACTAAATTTTAGAAACTCCATAGGCATGTGGAAGGGTTTAGCGATTTAACTTTTCTATTTAATTTTTTTAAAATTTATTTTTTGTATTTTATAATTCAATATTGAGCTAATTGAGAATTGAGTTTCATAATTTATTTCGTTTTGTTTTTTATGAAGTTATCATAATCTTTAAAAAAGTTTCAGTATTGGTTTGACACTCGATTTTATAATAGTTTATTTTTGTTATCATATAGTAAAATAAAAAATAATTTTGAAAAAATACAAGTTATTAATGCCAATGGAGTCCATTACCCAGTTTATGGGTTTGACATGTTGACCTGGGTTACTCGGTTTATGGGTTTAGTGAGTTTATCCATCAAATCTCCGATATGTTTTTTTTTAGTTTATGGCCCTTTGATTTTTCTAATTTCATTCTTCTTCAATATTAAATTGGTTGAGAAATGAAACTTATGGTTTATTTTATTTTTTTACTTTCTATAAGGTTATCATGATCATAGTTTTGAAACCTGACCCGACGGGTCGGCTTGGGACCCGGCTGACCTGGGGCTAGAATCGGGCCGGGTTTAAGAAAAAATAAGAGAAGTCAAAAACCCGGTTGCCCCAGCAAGACCCGGTTTTAACCCGTTGACTATTTATTTTTTAACCAAAACGACATCATTTTGATTCATATATATAAAAAAGAGTTAACCCGGTGACCGGTTAAAACCCGGCGACCCGGGCAAAACCACTAACCCAGGCCTTAGGCCGGGTCGACAACTGGGCCAGTTTTAAAAACTCTGATCATGACCTTAAATAAACATCTTTTTAGGGTTGATGCTCGATTTTGCAAACATATAATCTTATCAAAAAATTAAACAAAAATAATTTATAAAAACAACAAAGTTATTAAACTCGTTGAAATCCATGACCCAGGTCGCAGGGTGACAGAGGTTGATCCAATTTGATATTATCTCAATATTAAAAAAAATTATCGTTTTAATTTTTTTAAAAAAATATGTCATGTTTTTACTGGTCATGCAAGTTAACTTTGGACCCATTAAATTGAATGATTTACTTTGAATCAACTCCCAAGCAGTTTAATTTGAAACTAAAGTTGGGCAAGAATCCAAGTTGACAAGTTTTAAGATCGAGTCGCTTGAATAAATTTAATGATACTGCCAAAAAATATATATACTTTTAATATTTTTTTAGTTTAGAAAAAAATAGTCCAACCCGTAGCGAAGTGTGAGCGAATGTATTAGTGATATATTGAAACAAGACAAAAGAAGAAGAAAGAAGAATAATTTTATCAAAAAATTAAACAAAAATAATTTACAAAAACAACAAAGTTATTAAACTCATTGAAATCCATGACCCAGGTCGCAAGATGATTGAAGTTGATCCAATTTGATATCGTCTCAATATTAAAAAAAATTATCGTTTTAATTTTTTTTAACGATATGTCATGTTTTTACTGGTCATGCAAGTTATCTTTGGACTCATTAAATTGAATGATTTACTTTGCATCAACTCCCAAGCAGTTTAATTTGAAACTAAAGTTAGGCAAAGAGCCGAATTGACAAGTTTCAAGATCAAGTCGCTTGATTAAATTTAATGATACTGTCAAAAAATATCTATACTTTTAATATTTTTTTAGTTTAGAAAAAAATAGTCCAACCCATAGCGAAGCGTGAGCGAATGTATTAATGATATATTGAAACTAGACAAAAGAAGAAGAAGAAAGAAGAATAATTTTATCAAAAAAATTAATTTTTTTTTTACAAAAATAACAAAGTTATTGAACTCATTGAAATCCATGATCCAAGTCGTAGGGTGACCTAGGTTGATCCAATTTGATATTATTTCAATATTAAAAAAAAATTATCGTTTAATTTTTTTTTTAAAAAAATATGTTATATTTTTACTGATCATGCAAGTTATCTTTGAATCATTAAATTGAATGATTTACTTTGAATTAATTTTCACACAGTTTAATTTGAAATTAAAGTTAGGTAAGGAGTTGAGATGACAAATTTCAAGTTCTATTAAAAAATATTAAATTTTTAATATATTTTTAGTTTAGAAAAAAATAATCCAACTTGCATCGAAGTGGGAACGAATGTATTAGTGATTTATTGAAACAAGACAAAAGAAGAAGAAAGAAGAATAATTATAGTACATTTCATGACATAGTGTGACGAAGAATGTGAGGAAAACTAGAGTTTTCAATCCATAAAATTACAACCTGGCAGGGAAATAAATAAAATTTTATGATATTTTATAAAAAATTTAGATTTAATTTTTTTTAAAATAACCTAATCATCTCTATTTATACTAGTTTTAGATAGGGAATCATTATAGAAAAGAATTCATAATAAAAATTTACTTAACTAATACATTTCATCTAGCAGGATTATCCATCATGTCTGTGCTACTGAGAATCGAGATCATGCAGAGAGAAACCATCAAACCATCCTCTCCAACGCCCCTTCACTTAAGAAGTCTCAAGCTTTCTCTTCTGGACCAGTTCATGCCAGTAGTTCACATTCCACTGCTGCTATTTTACCCCAGGAATGGAAACGACACAGATCACCTTGCCAAAGCCACGGAAAGGTCACTGCTACTAAAGACCTCGCTGTCTGAAGCCTTGACTCATTTTTATCCATTCGCAGGCAGACTCAAAGACAATTCGTCTATTGAATGTGATGACCATGGGGCTGAATATATTGAGGCTCGAATCCATTGTATTCTCTCTGATATTCTCAAAAAGCCTGATACTGAAGTGCTAAAACAACTCCTGCCTGCAGCTATAAGTGAACCAGCCACGGCCAGGGATAGTCAATTAATTGTCCAAGCTAGTTTCTTTGATTGTGGTGGGTTGGCAATTGGCGTGAATATTTCTCACAAGGTTGCAGATGCAGCCACGCTAACATCATTCATCAAGTGCTGGGCTGCAACCGCTCGCAGGTCGAGTACTGAGGTGGTGATCAGTCCAGTGTTCATGGGTGCTTCTATTTTCCCACAAATGGATTTACCAATCCCAATGCTTCCAGTAGATTTGATTCAAGGAGAGTCTGTCATGAAAAGGTTTGTGTTTGAAGCTCCCAAAATTACTGCTCTCAAGGCTAAAGCCATCAGTGCAAGCGTACCAGATCCAACACGGGTGGAATCTGTAACAGCGTTGATCTGGAAATGTGCGATGAGCGCATCAAGATCAAACTTGGGGGTTCCTAGAAAATCTGTGTTGTCTCTTGGCGTGAATATTCGGAAGAGGCTTGTGCCAACCTTACCAGACAACTACGGTGGGAACTACGTAGGTAGTATATCAGCGCGGATGGAGGATCACGATGATTTAGAATTGCAAGGTATAGTGAGCCGTATAAGGAAAGATCTTATAGAGTTTGGTGAAAATTATGCTAAAATAACCCAAGGGGATGATACTTCGTTAGCAATTTGCAAGGCGGTAGAAGAGTTTGGAAAGATGGCCATGAGCAAAGATATTGACCACTATAACTGCACCAGTTGGTGTAGATTTGAACTTTATGATGCTGATTTCGGATGGGGAAAACCAACATGGTTGAGTACTGTTTTCACTATAGAGCTGAAAAATCTTATGTGTTTGATCGACACAAGGGATGGTGATGGAATAGAAGCGTGTATAAGCTTGAGTCCAGAAGACATGGCCTTGTTCGAATCTAACATGGAGCTGCTTGAATTTGCTGCTGCAAATCATAGTGT
>Ga0325403_1005957_pt1 | contig 11559 bp, 7 predicted proteins | sample PopdelMetagenome_19_FD_205665 | JGI IMG/M metagenome (GOLD analysis project Ga0325403, IMG submission 205665) | Populus deltoides microbial communities from Bellville, Georgia, United States - Xylem-PdKOR-R4 | ecosystem: Host-associated > Plants > Phyllosphere > Stem > Wood/Secondary xylem...
ATTTTCATTCTTTCAAAAATAAAAATATCAAATGTCATTTCATTTCATTTAAAATTATTTTTATCATGACAAAAACATGCCAATAATTATTTATGTTAGATCCTTGGCCTAAGCTACGGTGCTAGACCAGATAAATTTTTTTTTAAAGCATACAACAAATGTAAAGATGTTGTTTATATGTTTTTTAACATAAAAAACCAATAATGAATTGAAAATTTAATACACATTGGATGACATCTTTTTTAAATATTGAGAAGGTGACATATCAGGCGATACTATTTAAAAAAAAAACAACATTAAGACTGAGATATATCGGATCGACCCGAACCACCACTGATGAATTTACAAAACACGTCACCTGAGTTATGAGAGCATGATAGTCTCATAGAAAGAAAAAAAAATTAGGAAGCTTGATTTCCAATAAGCAAAAATGTTGAAGGGGAAAAATTTTAAAAAATCAATTTTTCTTTTACAAAATAAAAAAGCAGCTTAAGTCAACCCGAATAAACTTTAAAAAATTACAAAGTTTAGCTCTAAACCAACTCATTGTTGAAGGACAAATATCAAAAAAATAAAAAGTTTTAAAAAAAAAGAAAAAATCTTAGTCATCTCGAGTTAACCCAAAAAATCAGTGATTATAGTCATGAGACCTGAATAACTTAATAAAAAGTAAAAAAAAAAAAACTCACGAAGAATAATTCCCAACCAACTAAACTCGTGACCCAAGTCATGAGAATGAAATTACCCCATAGAAAAAAAAAATTTAAAAAAATATTATGAAGCCCAACTTTAAACTAACCTATTGTTGAAGATAAAATAGAAAAAAAAAACTAATAAAAAAAGAAGATAAAAAATCATTGTCAACTCAGGTTAACTTGGTAAATCTATAATCTGAGTGATGAGATTGGAATAACTTAAGAGATAGAAAATAAAAAAAATCAAAAAATCTAATTCCAAACCAACTAAATGTTGAAGGTTTAACATTAAAAAGACGAACAATTTAAAAAACCTAAAAAAATAACCTAAGTCAACTTAGGTTACTCTCTAGACCTTTGACTTTGATTGTGAGATCAAGATAACCCTGTAGAAAGTAAATGCATAAGAATTAAGAAGCTAAATTCCCAAACTAACTTAATGTTGTAGAGTACAACTTAAAAAAATCCAATTATAAAAAAAACTCAACAAAAAAAACTCGTAAGTAAACTCGGTCTAACCACCAAACCTATAGCTCAAGTTATAACACCGAGATAAAACCATGAAAAAGAAAGTAAAAGAACAAATCGACAAAGCCCAATCTCCAACCTTTAAATGATGAGATTGAAACAAATTTTTTTTTAAGAAAGGACAAAAAAAATTAAAGTCAACCTCGACTAACGGTCCAAATGCTTGACTCGGGTCATGAGGCCATGATTACTCCATATATGGAAAATAAAAATAAACCATGAATCTAAATTCTTAATCAACCCAAAGATGAGGGATAAAAATGAAAAAAAATATCAATCAAAATAACAAGTATCAAATTGAATATAAAAATGAAATGACAAGACTTCTTACTATAAAACAAAACCTTAGTCAACTCTAGTTAATGTCCCAAACCCATCACTAGGTCATAAAATTACGATAACCTCATCAAAAATAAATAAATAAAAATTACAAAGATCAACTTCTAATGGATCTAATATTGAAGGTTGAAATTGAAAAAGAAAAACTAAATTCATGAGATCGATTATAACCTAATAGGAAAAAATAAAAAAAAAATACAAAGTACAATTTCAAAGAAAAAAACTAAAATTGAATAATGAAATTAAAAAAAAAACTAAAACAAAGATTGGGTTGTTAAAAGTTAAAATTGAAAAAATAAATCAATTAAAAAAGAACCAAAAATAAACCGAGTCAACCTACCAAACTTACTGAAAGGAATTGTAAAACCACACTTGTTCTGTGGTGAGAGAGTTATATATATAGACAATGTGCAGGTATATTTATAGTAGAAAACAACAATTAAACGACAATTCATATCTATTTGGCTATATTATCTCCTACAGTTATGGAGAGTGACATGGTCTACTACATTCCTTATCACTTATGACCCGTGCAAACCTTGTCCAAAATAGTAAACTAGTGTTATATAAGGAAATCCGTAATTGAAAAATGATAATAAGAAGGAAAAAATTACTATGAATAGGATTAAAAATCCCCCATTAATTTATTTAGATCTCATATGAAACAAAATAATAAATTGGTACGCAAAACAATAGCCTAGTTATAAATTGAGTAAAACTTCTTAATCGGATAAAATAATTATTTTAAATGAAGGGTTTGTGAAAATTGGAGGTAAAAATATTTAGAAAAAAAAATAAAAGGGAATTTTGAATAAATCAATGTATGAGTTTCATGCGAATAATACTAATGGTTAGTGCAAGTCTTGTGTTGACTGTAAAAAATTAACTAAAAATAGTAAATAATAATATGAGAAAAAAAATATTATTTTCAAAGGAAAAGTCCCTAAATGGTTATATTTACTCCATATTAAAAATAAAATGAGACTTTAGCGGAAAAGTTCCGCAACCAAGGGCTTTATAAAATTTACTATAGTTAAATGATTTGAGGGCATTTTTGTCATTAAAAAAACACCTCCCCTTCCTTGCAATAGTAACAAACGACAATTTGAAAGGGAAAAGGGAGATTATGGATTTTTTTTCTCTTTCTATTTTTCTCCTTTCAAATCTAGTTGTTTATGGTATGGAAGTTGAGTTATTGATTCTTATTCAATATACTAAATCAAATGGGGGGAATTAGAGAGGGAGGAGAGGAGGGTTGAGAGTTTTGGGTTTTTGTGAAGGAAAATAAGGAAAAATTAAAGAGGAAGGAGAGAGCTTGAAATTTTTATGCTTGAATTTAAATTGACCAAATTCATGAACTTGGGTTTTCATAAGATTTGTTGTGTTAAGTGTTAATTAGATGACGTATCATTCTTGTTGGGTTAATTATATGCATATAAATAAAATGAATTTGGTCAATTTATGAAGAATGGCAAAGACCCCTAAATTTCTCAATTTTAGAGTTCACGAAATTATTTAGAGATTGAGGGTGTTTTATGTTAAAAAAATTATGAAAAAGAGTATGGTGTAGGTAATAACTAGAGTAAAAACATAGAAAAAACTAAAAATAATTCAAGGAGGAATTTATTTATTAAAGCTGACCATGACAAAATTATCAGGGGAGATGGAAAACTTGATTAAAATTGTTGGTATTGTGTGTTTAATAAATGAGTAGGCATGGGTAACTGTGTTTAGGAAAGATTTTGGTGGGATATGTGGATTTCATGTGGTATGTGTGTTTGGGGGAAGTTAAGGATTTAAAGTTGGATGATTTTGTGGTATCGAATGTTTATGGTGTAATGAGAAAGCCTTAGAAGTTGTAAATGAAATAAACTTATTGCTTAAATAGATGATTGACATGTTGTGGTTCATGGTTGGAAAGTATAGGAATAATATTTGGAAACTTTAGTGTTGATTTATAGATTTAAGTTGATTATGACTCTTTTAAATGAGTTAGTGAGTTAGTGTGTGATTGAGCTATTGTTGAATTGAATTAGGAAGGATGAGAATGTCCAAATACTAATTTTATAAGAGTTTAAATTAATATCCACCACGTGTTTGATAAAACATAGACATGTAATTCATCGATGAAAAATTGATGATTTGTACATTGAAATTTTTCTGACCAAAAAGATTAATCATTTGGACATTGAAATAATGTGTGGACATTAAAATAAACTACAAAAATAAATAACAAAATGTTTAGATGTTAAATGTTATAGTAAAGACCTAAGATGAAGTAAATGAATAGCCGTGTTTAAGTGGTGGATTGAAATTGTTAAAAACATATAATTCTATATTAAAACTCTAAATTGATAATGTGAATATTAGTTGATGAATTGTGATGTATAAAATATAAAATTTGCAATACTGGGATGTATGAAGATTCTAGTGTTAAATGTTTATTAACGATATGAATAATAATTTTTATTGTTTTAGGAGTTGTAGAAGAAGATACAAAGTGGAATTGGATTTCTTAAGAGCTTCTGTGACATGAGCTCAAGGTAAGAGATTGCACTCCCTTACTCTTTTTAATATTTAAAATGTTTTTGTAATTGTTATAATTAGAATGAATATTTAATCTTGTTGCATACAATAAAAAAAAAATTATGTGTTTTATAATTGACTGCGAATGCAATAATATTTTATATATGATTTATAATAAACTACAATGAAAATAATCATTAAATAATTGAAAAAAGTCACAATGGTGGTAATTAGTAGATAATTGAAATAAACCGCAATGGTGGTAATTAATAAGCAATTGTAATCAATTGCAATTGCAACTGCAACATCCATTATATAATCAAAATTGATCTCAATGACAATAATCGTTTTGTAAATAGAAATTGACCATAACAACGGTAACCACTTCATAAATATAAATTGACCTCAATGACAAAAATAATTTGATATAAATTGTAATCATCCACAACGATGGACCTCATAACACACTATTTATGAGGAGACCACATGAGTGAGGGGGCCAATAATCAAATATTTATAAGCCAACCACTAGAGTGGGGGCTACTAATAAGATATTTATGAGTCGGCCACATGAGTGTAGGCTATTGATAAGATGTTTATGAGTTTGCCATATGAATATGGTCTGGAAAGTATTTATGTCGACCGTAGGAACAGAGAGTAGTGTTACCGTAGGAACGGAGAGTAGTGTTAAAATAAAATGTGGTGTAAATATTGCTATCAAGAAAGAAAATAAATGATAGGTGAGATGCATATTAGAGTAGGAATACTAATATATGAAAATTAAATTGACATTAATGTTGGAATTAATGTGTGAAACTTTAGATCAGCCATAACGACGAGTCTAGTATTTTAAATGTTAATCCAGCCACAACGATGAGGGTTATTAGGCCTGAAGTATGAGTTACAAATTTATAATAGAATTAATAATTATAAACAATGAAAAGGACGAGTTCGAATATGAAAATGGATTAATTGAATCCAATAAGTTGATTAAAGCGCTAACCAAAGTTATGGATGAATGGATAAATCTAAAAAGTATGGATACGTTATAATTATTATGTAAATGAGCACGATAAATATTAAGGTTGGAAAAAAAAATTATGAACTAATGTAAAATAGGAAATTCTTAACTGAAAATAATTATGAATTAAAAGGAAAAAAATTGTTGTGATTTGGGATGAATATCTCTAGTAAATTAACTTTAGTTTTGGATAAGAAAAACTAATAAAATGGCACGCAAATTTAAATTTTGATATAAAGTTACTTACTGTCCAAATTTACAATATTAAATATAACTCTCAATCCGACTGTTGGATCAGACTAAAATTGTAAGAGAAGTCTCATGACATATTATTGTATTATTGTATATATTATTAATCCATAACATATTATCTACGAGGTAGGAAAATATAGTATGTGCATGTTGTTGAAGGGGTAAAATGAGATATTAATATGTATATTGCTTATAGGGCAAGAAAATATATTATGTGAATATCGACTATGGAGTAAGAAATTAATGATAAATGAAAGCATGCATAAGTGGAAAGGAAATAAAATAATATGGGAAGGAATATGTTTTCGTGGCAGAAATTTATCATGTGAAAGTTAAATAAATCACAACAACAAAGTTTAATATGAAAAATAGGAATGAATTACAATGATGATACTTAAATTAAATGGACGACAACGATGACTTACAATATGTGGAAATTAAGTTGACCACAATGGCAAAATGTAATATATAAAATTTGATTCAGTCGCAATGATGAGCTTAGAATGAAAAACATATAGATGGTTCAGGAAAGGGCCAAATGAATATTTGTTGGTGAATAATATATGGATGAGCATAAACATATAAATGGTTCAGCAATAATATATTTCTTAAGGGCCTGGGATCGTTTTTTACTATGGGTGTTAGATCCATATAGATTGTACAAGTCAATGTAGAAATGAAAAGTAAAATTCAAATTTATAATGAAAAATATTACATAAAAAAACCTTACAAGACCAAGGTTGTTTACATAAGAGGAGATAGGGAGTTGAGGCTTAGATATCCAGCCCAGACTCCTCGGCTAGATATTTCCTATATTGAGTAGCAACAACCCTAATTGGGAACACATCTGCAAAACTAGGCACCAGGACTGGATGAAAGGCAACACTGAAGTCCATATGCATTTCCCTTGATTGATTGAAGAAATACATGTTGGATATGACAAAAAAGATCTTGTCCCTAACCATCTTATACAAAGCTTCAAACCCTCCAAATATTTCTTGGAACTCCCCTAAAGAGTTCCTCAAAGCCTTCAGTTGCACCAATCAACTCTAGGCTTCTTCTTTAGCAGTGAGAAGCTCAACCATCATATTGTTTTGAGTGGTCTTCACCTCAAGGGGTCTCCTGTTTCAGAACACCCACTTGGTTATAAATGATTTGAAACAGTTTATTAGTGGAACCCAATTGAAGAACAATGCCTTGTATTTGTCCCTTCATCAATGAATAAACCACCTTAAGGCTTCTCTGTTCGACCTCTACAATAGTTTTCTCATTCTTTAGTCATTAGAAGGCATTATGATTTGCCCTATGTTTGGCAATGTCCTCCCCTTACATGGTTTTTCTTAGGCATTTAACACCTTTTGGAGTGAGTGCACGTTACAAAATTCTATAAAAAAATAAGTGTTAGGAATAATGGTCATAAAACCAAACTAAAAAGGAAACAAGAAAGTTTCTTACATTAAAGGCTATTTGTCCAGACTCTCATTAAACATCATCGAGATGTTTGATGAAATGATGAGAATCCTTTCTAGCAGTCTCACCACCTCAAGGCTAATTTTCATAAGGCTTGACCTTTCATCGACAACATGCTCCATGAGTTGCCTTTCCTTATTAGTCAAGGTAGGGAAACTAAAAGGATCTTAACCAAGAGCGATGTTGATAAAAGTATACTCAAATTCAACTTCCTTAGGAACAGCCCGGGTGGAGGGCCCAACTACTGCAACATCTGCAAATAAAGTTGGAAGTCTAGGTAGAAGGAATGCCACCATAAGAGTCTCTATATTAGAGGATGGAACATTGATCTCCACAAGGGTGAAGACCATTTTTCTCTTAAAATAGATAATAGGGCCCACAATCACTTTAGGGGTGGTTAGATCTGTTTGATCCTCAAGTAGGGGAGTACGACTACCCTCAATTTTAGTTTCTACGGGAGTTCATGTTCCTTACATTGTGTCCTTAAGGATAAGGAGTTCATTTACAATAATTGAGTTATCTTCTATCTCTTCTCTAGTTTTGCCTCCATTTAAGTTAAGAGATGGATACCTTTTTTATAAACTTTTCTCTATAGACCTTGTTGTAGTTTTTCCTTCTCTTTCAACTATCAATTCTGCATAAAAATAAAGTCAACAACGAACTTAGGTGTAATAAAAAAAAAATGAAGTTGTATACTTTGCAACAAAGCTTAGTAGTCCCTTCTAGCCATCTTATTGACTTTATATTTAGTTAAGGTCGTTGTCAATACAACACATGTTTTCTTCTCATCCAAACTCAAACAAGGTTTACTATTAATATTAGGGAGAGGTAGCCTCGGATAGTTTAAAAAAACCCACATCTATTGCATCCCATCTATAGGGCTAACTGGCCTATTATACATTAATATTAGTCACCTCCCACTATATGTTTTGACATGAGCAGGTTTTCCATGCAGGGTTCCTTTCATGGCTTCTATGGGTCTGTTAACGAAGGTAAAAAACTAAGGTATGTTGTTGCCACCATTAGTACTAATGACCAGATGGAAACAGGTCCTAAAGATATTAATTGTAAGCTCAATTCTGACAAGCTTATAAAACTTATCAAAAATGGATATGATTATTTAAATTTATCAAAGACCAAAAAGATTATCCACCCATTAGGGTGCACCTAGCTTGGACTTATTTGGTAGTATCTAAAAACTTCCCTCACACATCCTTGAAGAGGAAAAATATACCTAAACGCATGCATCCAAAGCCCAAGGTCGGCTGATTGATACGTTTATGAGAGAATGTGAGTTATGTACTCTTATGCCTGTTGATCGTTAACAAACTTTATGTCCTTCACCCTTACAGTGCTAGGGGCATCATCCTTGGGGGCCTGATACATCCTTTCTCTCATTTGAAGCTTTCTAATAGCATCACAGAAAGAACTTCTCATGTGGAGAGAACAACTTTCTCCTATTAGAGGTGAATATTGGGGTTCCACCCCTTCTAGTTCTGGGCCCAGTCTGATGGACATTTATCCCCTGCCTTTTACTTTGGTCTCAAGTTAAAATCTGAACTCCATATTAAAGGTAATAACGTTCCTGTTTCTATGGACAGATCTAACTCTTTTTGGGTCAATTTCTATTCTAACTAAAGAAAAAAAAAGATTTTGGTGGGAAACACCTAGAATGATAATTTATTCCTTAAAACAAAACTAGCTTAGGGTTTTTCAACAAAACTGCTTTTGAGAAATTACAAAAATTGAAGGTAAAAGAAAAAATAGAAGCAAGAACAATTAGGGTTATAAAGGAAATAACTTTTCACCCTCACTGTTGGATGAATAACCTTTCATATCATATCATATCTCTAAAAGTCTATTCAATTGCTGCATTGAATGTGCACTACCTTTTTTGTTTTCCAAATGACACCTTCTTTTAATGAAAATAAGCCACCTAGTCATCTTATTCAAATTAAAATGAGATACACAACCATAAAAAATTCCAACAGTTTTTCAAAGGCATAAAATTCCACGCGAGAAAGGTAAAAAGTCTCTCATTAATGGCATAAACAACTTAGGTAAAGAGATTTTAATTAAAGCTGGTAACCTTTCAAAATATTTATGTCTTAAATATGCAAGGACTTGCGGGGCTACTGATGAATCAACATATTTTATACATGTTATTTTTTTTTTTTGTCTAAATTCCATGTTTAGAAAGGACCAAATACAGGGTGATGACTCCACATCCCTAGACTCCGCTACGCGCTGAGCCCAAGTACCTGTAGGTCTGACAAGCTACCAGACCTGACATCCCAAGGCTCCGCATCTCACCGAAACTTGATGAATGTAAAACTAATAATCTTTCTAGGTCCTCTATTGGGCCATAAGACTCAGCTTGTTTTTTTTTTTAGCATGAACCTTAACATAAAATGTTAAGGTCAAAGGTACTTATCTCTTTATACCTCTAGGTGTACAAAAGTCTTCAAAAATACCTGCAACTTATCCCTCATTAATAATGTGTAAGGAATATTTATATTTCTTTAATGTTGTCAGGGCAACATGACACTTTAACCCCTCTTCTCCACAAAAGGATAAGATTCATGGCTATAAAGACCCTATGAATCTTTAAAAAAAAAAGTTTGCAATTTTCATTCATGCCTATATATTTATTTTAGAGTTTCTCTCTAAAATACCATGTTATATTTTCTTTAAAAAAATACTTACTTAAGCATTGGAGAGTTCCTAAATCCACTAAAAGGAACCTTTTCAGGTACCAGCCATCAGCCACCTTGGCCTATCAGGCACTAAGTACTAGTTATCGACTACCTTAGCTAGGGAGAGTAGAATAAATTGCTTGAATCAATAGATTAACCGATTATCCGACAAATAAGCCTTACTCCAAAGCTATTTGGGTTTTTTGGGACATCATCATAAACTTTGTTTTGTTGTGCACAATTATTATTTTTATTGTAAAATATTGATGATTTTTTGGCACGTTTATTGCTTCTTCTTTTATCCTTTTTTTTTAATTAACGCCTTTTGTTCTCTTTGAAAAATAGTTTCTATCAGTTTTATTTAACTTAGTTCAGCTAGGTAGGTCAATCCAATGACCTACCAACCTAAAATCTAGTCTAGGTTGGGTTTTATATCGAACATGGTGGAAGTTGACTGGCAACTCGATCGACTTGGTCAAAACCAAAGTGAGACCCCATTTGTTTTTTTTTTTTTAATATTGTTTTAAAAAACATGTTGTTTTAAATTTTTAAAAATATTAAAATGATATAGTTTTGGATTGACCTAAGTTAACTCGGGTAAACATACCTAACTTGTGACTTGAATCTTGGATGAAACCGAGTTTTATAACTACGGTCTCTGCATATTAGCTAGCAAGAAAGGTTGTTTTCATATCAATACCATGCTACTATTAACAAAACCTAAAAGGCATGAGAAAAGTCTTATAGCACAAGATTCAGTACATTGTGGATTTGACAATGCACTAATGATTTTGCTCTTCTGAAAACAACTCATTACCTTTCGTATTGGGGGTAATACAATCTTTTTATTGGGTCCATTGATCATTATTAAATTGATTGGAGACATTTCAATCTTTTCATATTTTGCGTATATGGGCTTTTTTATACTTTTATATTTCTAAAGCATAATGGAATGACTTAATTACCCTTCAAAGAAACCAAAAAAAAAAAAACACCTTGCATTCATGGAATTTTTGTAATTTCAAACTTTTTTTTTTTTTTGTTATTATTAGGGTGGGGCTTAGGAGCAATTTAGTTTTTAAATAAATGTAAAATATAATTAAAACAAGAAAAGTAGCTAGCACGTACAACACATGCGTCAGCATGTAAGAGGTGCGTGTGCCCTTCGAGCGGCATGTGCCACATCTCCTAGCAACCAAACACTCTTTTTTTGTCATGTTATTGGAGGTGTCACACTATTGTCTTCCTGTTGAGGTGGCATTAGTGATAACAATTAGACACCAGAGGAACTTTTTTTCTTTTTTTCCCTCTCTTTTCTCTCTTTTTCCTTTGAATTTTTTGTTGGACATGCATAATTTTAGAGTTCCCCTTTTATTTATTGAGAATTTAACTTAGGTTCTTATTTTTTTTATTTCTATTTTTTTTCTTAGTCCTTTTGTAAAATCCTGATTTGTTTTCAATTTCATCTTTTAATCCCAATTTGTGACATGTAATTTTTTTTCTAATTTAATCCTCGTTCTTTTGATTGTTTTTTTATCCTTTTATTAAATTGATTCTCTTTTCAACTTCACATTTCAATAAAAAAAATTATAGTTTTCCTCTAATTTATTTTTTATTTCTATGTTGATCCTCATTTTTTTAATTGCTATTTTTTGTTTTGAATCCTTTTGTATAGTTTTTTTTTTTTAATTTCATCTTGCAACATTTGACTGGTCAGAGATTGAACTTCGTGGTTTTTCCAGGTGTTTCCGGTCTAATGACCTGAGTTACATGTTTGAAAAATTAACACGGGTTGACATCGTTTTTCTTTACTTATTTTCTTTCTTAAGTTCATCATTCGACATTGTTTTTTTAATTATTTATAAAAAACAACTTTGTAGTTTTCTTTTATCAGGATATCCAAACTTTATGACTTAAGTTATGAGTTAACCTAAATTAATTCAATTATTTTTATAAAAAGAATTTTAATCTTATTTTAAACATTATTTTTTATAAAAAAAAATAGTTTGACCTGTGACACAATGCAGCTAGC
>Ga0325403_1005958_pt1 | contig 11557 bp, 15 predicted proteins | sample PopdelMetagenome_19_FD_205665 | JGI IMG/M metagenome (GOLD analysis project Ga0325403, IMG submission 205665) | Populus deltoides microbial communities from Bellville, Georgia, United States - Xylem-PdKOR-R4 | ecosystem: Host-associated > Plants > Phyllosphere > Stem > Wood/Secondary xylem...
CCATGTAGTGGATGAGGAACCGATTCTCGGTGATGAGGTCTGGTCTAGCTAGGCTGGATGGACGGTTCGAAAGGGCCATAACTTTCGATCCGACCGTTGGATCGCGATCAAACTTTTACTGGAGTTTCCGGATGCCCTGTTCCATGGAGTGGATGAGGAATGGATACGCGGTGATGATGAGCTCTGGTCGAGCCAGGCTGGATGGACGGGTCGAAAGGGCCATAACTTTCGATCCGACCGTTGGATCGCGATAAAACTTTTACTGGAGTTTTCGGATGCCCTTTTCCATGCAGCGGATGAGGAATCGATTCTCGGTGATGTTGAGGTCTGGTCGAGCCAGGCTTGATGGACGGGTCGAAAGGGCCATAACTTTCGTTCCTCTGTTGGATCGTGATCCAACTTTTACTGGAGTTTGCGGCGCCCTTTTCCATGCAGTGGATGAGGAACTGATTCTCGATGATGATGAGGTTTGGTCGTCCAAGGCTTGAGTGACGGATCGAAATAGCCATAACTTTCGATCCGATCGTTGGATTGCGATCAAACTTTTACTGGAGTTTCCGGATGCCCTTTTCCATGGAGTGGATGAGGAATCGATACTCGATGATGATGAGGTCTAGTCGATCCAGGCTGGATGAAAGGTTTGAAAGGGCTATAACTTTCGATCCGACCGTTTGATCGTGATCAAACTTTTACTGGAGTTTGCGGTGCCCTTTTCCATGCAGTGGATGAGGAATCGATTCTCGGTCATGATGAGGTGTGGTCGTCCAAGGCTTGAGTGACGGTTCGAAATAGCCATAACTTTCGATCCGACCGTTGGATCGCGATAAAACTTTTACTGGAGTTTCCGGATGCCCCATTCCATGCAGCAGATGAGGAATCGATACTCGGTGATGATGAGATGTGGTCGAGCCAGGCTGAATGGATGGTTCGAAAGGGCCATAACTTTGGATCCAGCTGTTCGATCACGATAAACTTTTACTGGAGTTTCCGGATGCCCTTTTCCTTGCAGCGGATGAGGAATCGATTCTTGGTGATGATGAGGTGTGGTCGAGCCAGGCTGAATGGATGGTTCGAAAGGGTCATAACTTTTGATCCAGCCGTTCGATCACGATCAAACTTTTACTAAAGTTTCCGGTGCACTTTTCCATGCAGTGGAGGAGGAACCGAATCTCAGTAATGATGAGGTGTGGTTGTCCCAAGCTTGAGTGACGTTTCAAAATAGCCATAACTTTCGATCCGACTGTTGGATCGCGATCAAACTTTTACTGGAGTTTTCGGATGCCCTTTTCCATGCATTGGATGAGGAATCGATACTCGATGATGATGAGGTCTGGTCGTAACAGGCTAGATGGACGGTTCGAAAGGGTCGTAACTTTTGTTCCGACCGTGGGATCGCGCTCAAACTTTTACTGGAGTTTCCGGATGCCCTTTTGCATGGAGTGGATGAGGAATTGATACTTGCTGATGATGTGGTTTGGTCGCGCCTGCCTTGAGGGACGGTTTGAAACAGCCATAACTTTCGATCCGATCGTTGGATCGCGATCAAACTTTTACTGGAGTTTCCGGATGCCCTTTTCCATGGAGTGGATGAGGAATCGATACTCGGTGATGATGAGGTTTGCTCGAGGCAGGCTTGATGGACGGTTTGAAAGGGCCATAACTTTCGATACGACCGTTGGATCGCGATCAAACTTTTACTGGAGTTTCCGGATGCCCTTTTCCATGGAGTGGATGAGGAATCGATACTCGGTGATGATGAGGTCTGGTCGAGCCAGGCTTGATGGACGGTTGGAAAAGGCCATAACTTTCGATCCGACCATTGGATCGTGATCAAACTTTTACTGGAGTTTGCGGTGCCCTTTTCCATGCAGTGGATGAGGAATCGATACTCGGTGATGATGAGATCTGGTCGAGCCAGGCTTGATGGACGGTTTGAAACAGCCATAACTTTCGATCCGACCGTTGGATCGCGATCAAACTTTTACTGGAGTTTCCGGATGCCCTTTTCCATGGAATGGATGAGGAATCGATACTCGGTGATGATGAGGTTTGCTCGAGGCAGGCTTGATGGACGGTTTGAAAGGGCCATAACTTTCGATCCGACCGTTGGATCGTGATCAAACTTTTACTGGAGTTTCCGGATGCCCTTTTCCATGGAGTGGATGAGGAACCGATTCTCAGTGATGATGAGGTGTGGTCGAGCCAGGCTGGATGGACGGGTCGAAAGGGCCATAACTTTTGATCCGACTGTTGGATCGCGATTAAACGTTTACTGGAGTTTTTGGATGCCCTTTTCCATGCAGCGCATGAGGAATCGATTCTCGGTGATGTTGAGGTCTGGTCGAGCCAGGCTTGATGGACGGGTCGAAAGGGCCATAACTTGCGATCCGTCCGTTGGATCGTGATCCAACTTTTACTAGAGTTTTCGGTGCCCTTTTCCATGCAGTGGATGAGGAACGGATTCTTGGTGATGATGAGGTGTGGTCGTCCAAGGCTTGAGTGACGGTTCGAAATAGCCATAACTTTTGATCCGACCATTGGATCGCGATCATACTTTTACTGGAGTTTCCGGATGCCCGTTTCCATGGAGGGGATGAGGAATCGATACTCGGTGATGATGAGGTGTGGTCGAGCCAGACTTGATGGACGGTTCGAAAGGGCTATAACTTCCGATCCGACTGTTGGATGACGGTCAAACTTTTACTGCAGTTTCTGGATGCCTTTTTCCATGTTGTGGATGAGGAATCGATTCTCGGTGATGTTGAGGTCTGGTCGAGCCAGGCTTGATGGACGGGTCGAAAGGGCCATAACTTGCGATCCGTCCGTTGGATCGTGATCCAACTTTTACTAGAGTTTTCGGTGCCCTTTTCCATGCAGTGGATGAGGAATCGATACTCGATGATGATGAGGTCTGGTCGTAATAGGCTTGATGGACGGTTCGAAAAGGTCGTAACTTTCGATCCGACAGTGGGATCGCGCTCAAACTTTTACTGGATTTTCCAGATGCCCTTTTCCATGTAGTGGATGAGGAATCGATTCTCGGTGATGATGAGGTCTGGTCGTACCGGGATTTAGTGACAATTCAAAATAGCCATAACTGTCGATCCAACCGTTGGATCGCTATCAAAAATTTTCCTAGAGTTTCTGAATGCCCTTTTCCATGGAGTGGATGAGGAATCGGTGCTCGATGATGATGAGGTCTGGTCGTCACAGGCTTGGTGGACGGTTCGAAAGGGTCATAACTTTCGATCCGACAGTGGGATCGCGCTCAAACGTTTACTGGAGTTTCCGGATGCCCTTTTCCATGCTGTGGATGAGGAATCGATTCTCGGTGATGATGACGTGTGGTCGTACCAGGATTGAGTGAAGGTTTGAAATAGCCATAACTTTCTATTCGACCGTTGGATCTCGATCAAAATTTTACTGGAGTTTCCGGATGCCCTTTTCCATGGAGTGGATGTGGAATCGATACTCGATGATGATGAGGTCTGGTCGTCATAGGTTTGATGGACGGTTCAAAAGGGTCATAATATCGATCCGACAATGGGATTGCGCTCAAAATTTTATTGGAGTTTCCGGATGCCCTTTTACATGGAGTGGATGAGGAATCGATACTCGATGATGATGAGGTCTGGTCGTAACAGGCTTGATGGACGGTTCGAAAGGGTCATAATTTTTGATCCGACAGTAGGAGCGCGCTCAAACGTTTACTGGAGTTTCCGGATGCCCTTTTCCATGGAGTGGATGAGGAATCGATACTCGATGATGATGAGGTCTGGTCGAGCCAGGCTTGATGGACGGTTCGAAAGGGCGATAACTTTCGATCCGTCCGTTGGATGACGATCCAAATTTTACTGGAGTTTCCGGATGCCCTTTCCCATGCATTTGATGAGGAATCGATACTCGATGATGATGAGGACTGGTCATAACAGGCTCGATGGACGGTTCGAAAGGGATATAACTTTTGTTCCGACTGTGGGATCGCGCTAAAACTTTTACTGGAGTTTCCGGATGCCCTTCTGCATGGAGTGGATGAGGAATTGATACTCGATGATGATGAGCTCTGGTCTAGCCAGGCTGGATGGACGGTTCGCAAGGGCCATAACTTTCGATCCGACCGTTGGATCGCGATAAAAATTTTACTAGAGTTTTCGGATGCCCTTTTCCATGCAGCGGATGAGGAATCGATTCTCGGTGATGTTGAGGTCTGGTCGAGCCAGGCTTGATGGACGGGCCGAAAGGGCCATAACTTTCGTTCCTCCGTTGGATCGTGATCCAACTTTTACTGGAGTTTTCGATGCCCTTTTCCATGCTGTGGATGAGGAATCGATTCTCGGTGATGATGACGTGTGGTCGTAACAGGCTAGATGGACGGTTCGAAAGGGTCGTAACTTTTGTTCCGACCGTGGGATCGCGGTCAAACTTTTACTGGAGTTTCCGGATGCCCTGTTCCATGGAGTGGATGAGGAATGGATACGCGGTGATGATGAGCTCTGGTCGAGCCAGGCTGGATGGACGGGTCGAAAGGGCCATAACTTTTGATCCGACTGTTGGATCGCGATAAAACGTTTACTGGAGTTTTTGGATGCCCTTTTCCATGCAGCGCATGAGGAATCGATTCTCGGTGATGTTGAGGTCTGGTCGAGCCAGGCTTGATGGACGGGTCGAAAGGGCCATAACTTGCGATCCGTCCGTTGGATCGTGATCCATCTTTTACTGGAGTTTTCGGTGCCCTTTTCCATGCAGTGGATGAGGAACTGATTCTCGGTGATGATGAGGTGTGGTCGTCCAAGGCTTGAGTGACGGTTCGAAATAGCCATAACTTTTGATCCGACCGTTGGATCGCGATCATACTTTTATTGGAGTTTCCGGATGCCCGTTTCCATGGAGGGGATGAGGAATCGATTCTCGGTGATGTTGAGGTCTGGTCGAGCCAGACTTGATGGACGGGTCGAAAGGGCCATAACTTGCGATCCGTCCGTTGGATCGTGATCCATCTTTTACTGGAGTTTTCGGTGCCCTTTTCCATGCAGTGGATGAGGAACCGATTCTCGGTGATGATGAGGTGTGGTCGTACCATGCTTGAGTGACGGTTCGAAATAGCCATAACTTTCGATCCGACCGTTGGATCGCGATCAAACTTTTACTGGAGTTTCCGGATGCCCTTTTCCATGGAGTGGATGTGGAATCGATACTCGATGATGATGAGGTCTGGTCGTCAGAGGTTTGATGGACGGTTCGAAAGGGTCATAATATCGATCCGACAATGGGATTGCGCTCAAAATTTTATTGGAGTTTCCGGATGCCCTTTTACATGGAGTGGATGAGGAATCGATACTCGATGATGATGAGGTCTGGTCGAGCCAGGCTTGATGGACGGTTCGAAAGGGTCATAATTTTCGATCCGACAGTAGGAGCGCGCTCAAACGTTTACTGGAGTTTCCGGATGCCCTTTTCCATGGAGTGGATGAGGAATCGATACTCGATGATGATGAGGTCTGGTCGAGCCAGGCTTGATGGACGGTTCGAAAGGGCGATAACTTTCGATCCGTCCGTTGGATGACGATCCAAATTTTACTGGAGTTTCCGGATGCCCTTTCCCATGCATTTGATGAGGAATCGATACTCGATGATGATGAGGACTGGTCATAACAGGCTCGATGGACGGTTCGAAAGGGATATAACTTTTGTTCCGACTGTGGGATCGCGCTAAAACTTTTACTGGAGTTTCCGGATGCCCTTCTGCATGGAGTGGATGAGGAATTGATACTCGATGATGATGAGCTCTGGTCTAGCCAGGCTGGATGGACGGTTCGCAAGGGCCATAACTTTCGATCCGACCGTTGGATCGCGATAAAACTTTTACTAGAGTTTTCGGATGCCCTTTTCCATGCAGCGGATGAGGAATCGATTCTCGGTGATGTTGAGGTCTGGTCGAGCAAGGCTTGATGGACGGGCCGAAAGGGCCATAACTTTCGTTCCTCCGTTGGATCGTGATCCAACTTTTACTGGAGTTTTCGATGCCCTTTTCCATGCAGTGGATGAGGAACCGAATCTCGGTGATGATGAGGTGTGGTCGTCCCAGGCTTGAGTGACGTTTAAAATAGCCATAACTTTCGATCCGACTGTTGGATCGCGATCAAACTTTTACTGGAGTTTCCGGATGCCCTGTTCCATGGAGTGGATGAGGAATGGATACGCGGTGATGATGAGCTCTGGTCGAGCCAGGCTGGATGGACGGGTCGAAAGGGCCATAACTTTTGATCCGACTGTTGGATCGCGATAAAACGTTTACTGGAGTTTTTGGATGCCCTTTTCCATGCAGCGCATGAGGAATCGATTCTCGGTGATGTTGAGGTCTGGTCGAGCCAAACTTGATGGACGGGTCGAAAGGGCCATAACTTGCGATCCGTCCGTTGGATCGTGATCCATCTTTTACTGGAGTTTTCGGTGCCCTTTTCCATGCAGTGGATGAGGAACCGATTCTCGGTGATGATGAGGTGTGGTCGTACCATGCTTGAGTGACGGTTCGAAATAGCCATAACTTTCGATCCGACCGTTGGATCGCGATCAAACTTTTACTGGAGTTTCCGGATGCCCTTTTCCATGGAGTGGATGAGGAATCGATACTCAATGATGATGAGGTCTGGTCGTAACAGGTTTCATTGACGGTTCGAAAGGGTCATAACTTTCGATCCGACAGTAGGAGTGCGCTCAAACTTTTACTGGAGTTTCCGGACGCCCTTTTCCATGTATTGGATAAGGAATCGATACTCGGTGATGATGAGGTCTGCTCGTAACAGGCTAGATGGACGGTTCGAAAGGGTCGTAACTTTTGTTTCGACCGTGGGATCGCGCTCAAAATTTTACTGGAGTTTCTGGATGCCCTTTTGCATGGAGTGGATGAGGAATTGATACTTGCTGATGATGTGGTTTGGTCGCGCCTGCCTTGAGTGACGGTTCGAAACAGCCATAACTTTCGATCCGACCGTTGGATCGCGATCAAACTTTTACTGGAGTTTCCGGATGCCCTTTTTCCATGGAGTGGATGAGGAATCGATACTCGGTGATGATGAGGTCTGCTCGAGGCAGGCTTGATGGACGGTTTGAAAGGGCCATAACTTTCGATACGACCGTTGGATCGCGATCAAACTTTTACTGGAGTTTCCGGATGCCCTTTTCCATGGAGTGGATGAGGAATCGATACTCGGTGATGATGAGGTCTGGTCGAGCCAGGCTTGATGGACGGTTGGAAAGGGTCATAACTTTCGATCCGACCGTTGGATCGTGATCAAACTTTTACTGGAGTTTGCGGTGCCCTTTTCCATGCAGTGGATGAGGAATCGATACTCGATGATGATAAGGTCTGGTCGTCACAGGCTTATGGACGGTTCGAAAGGGTCATAACTTTCGATTTGACAGTGGGATGGCGCTCAAACTTTTACTGTAGTTTCCGGATGCCCTTTCCACGAAGTGGATGAGGAATCGATACTCGATGATGATGAGGTCTGGTCGTAACAGGCTTGATGGACGGTTCGAAAGGGTCATTACTTTTGATTCGACCATTGGATCCCGATCAAACTTTTACTGGAGTTTCTGGGGCCCTTTTCCATGGAGTGGATGAGGAATCGATACTCGATGATGATGAGGTCTGGTCGTAACAGGCTTGCTGGACGGTTCGAAAGGGTCATAACTTTCGATCCGACAGTGGGATCGCGCTCAAACGTTTACTGGAGTTTCCGGATGCCCTTTTCCATGTTGTGGATGAGGAATCGATTCTCGGTGATGATGACGTGTGGTCGTACCAGGCTTGAGTGATGGTTCGAAATAGCCATAACTTTCGATTCGACCGTTGGATCGCGATCAAAATTTTACTGGAGTTTCTGGATGCCCTTTTCCATGTAGTGGATGAGGAACCGATTCTCGGTGATAAGGTCTGGTCTAGCTAGGCTGGATGGACGGTTCGAAAGGGCCATAACTTTCGATCCGACCGTTGGATCGTGATCAAACTTTTACTGGAGTTTCTGGATGCCCTTTTCAATGGAGTGGATGAGGAATCGATACTCGATGATGATGACGTATGGTCGTAACAGGCTTGATGGACGGTTCCAAAGGGTCATAACTTTCGATCCGACAGTGGGATCGCGCTCAAACGTTTACTAGAGTTTCCGGATGCCCTTTTCCATGCAGTGTATGAGGAATCAATTCTCGGTGATGATTAGGTCTGGTTGTACCGGGCTTGAGTGACGGTTCAAAATAGCCATAACTTTCGATCCGACCGTTGGATCGCGATCCAAAATTTTCCTAGAGTTTCTGAATGCCCTTTTCCATGGAGTGGATGAGGAATCGATACTCGATGATGATGAGGTCTGGTCATAACAGGCTTGGTGAACGTTTTGAAAGGGTCATAACTTTCGATCCGACAGTGGGATCGCGCTCAAACGTTTACTGGAGTTTCCGGTGCCCTTTTCCAAGGAGTGGATGAGGAATCGATACTCGATGATGATGAGGTCTGGTCGTAACAGGCTTGGTGGACGGTTCGAAAGGGTCATAACTTTCAATCCGACAGTGGGATCGCGCTCAAACGTTTACTGGAGTTTCCGAATGCCCTTTTCAATGGAGTGGATGAGGAATCGATACTCGATGATGATGAGGTCTGGTCGTAACAGGCTTGGTGGACGGTTCGAAAGGGTCATAACTTTCGATCCGACAGTGGGATCGCGCTCAAACGTTTACTGGAGTTTCCGGATGCCCTTTTCAATGGAGTGGATGAGGAATCGATACTCGATGATGATGAGGTCTGGTCGTACCAGGCTTGAGTGATGGTTCGAAATAGCCATAACTTTCGATCCGACCGTTGGATCGCGATCAAACTTTTATTGGATTTTCCAGATGCCCTTTTCCATGGAGTGGATGAGGAATCGATACTCGGTGATGATAATGTCTGGTCGAGCCAAGCTTGATGGATGGTTCGAAAGGGCCATAACTTTCAATCTGACCGTTGGATTGCGCTCAAACCTTTACTAGAGTTTCCGGATGCCCTTTTCCAAGGAGTGGATGAGGAATCGATACTCGATGATGATGAGGTCTGGTCGTAACAGGCTTGCTAGACGGTTCCAAAAGGTCATAATTTTAGATCCGACAGTGGGATCGCGCTCAAACGTTTACTGGAGTTTCCGGATGCCCTTTTCAATGGAGTGGATGAGGAATCGATACTCGATGATGATGAGGTCTGGTCGTAACAGGCTTGGTGGACGGTTCGAAAGGGTCATAACTTTCGATCCGACAATGGGATCGCGCTCAAACGTTTACTGGAGTTTCCGGATGCCCTTTTCCATGGAGTGGATGAGGAATCGATACTCGATGATGATGAGTTCTAGTCGTCACAGGCTTGATGGACGGTTCGAAAGGGTCATAACTTTCGATCCGACCGTGGAATCGCGCTTAAACTTTTACTGTAGTTTCCAGATTCCCTTTTCCATGCAGTGGATGAGGAATCGATGCTCGATGATGATGAGGTATGGTCATAACAGGCTTGATGGACGGTTCGAAAGGGTCATAACTTTCATTCCGACAGTGGGATCGCGCTCAAACGTTTACTGGAGTTTCCGGATGCCCTTTTGCATGGAGTGGATGAGGAATCGATGCTCGGTCATGATGAGGTCTGGTCGCGCCACGATTGAGTGACAGTTCCAAAGGGCCATAACTTTCGATCCGACTGTTGGATCGCGATCAAACTTTTACTGGAGTTTCTGGATGCCCTTTTCCATGCAGTGGATGATGAATCGATTCGCGGTGATGATGAGGTCTGGTCGCGCCAGGCTTGAGTGACGGTTCGAAAGGGTCATAACTTTTGATCCGACCGTTGGATCGCGATCAATCTTTTACTGGAGTTTACAGATGCCCTTTTCCATGGAGTGAATGAGGAGTCAATACTCGGTGATGATGAGGTCTGGTCGAGCCAGGCTCGATGGACGGTTTGAAAGGGCCATAACTTTCGATCCGACCGTTGGATCGCGATCAAATTTTTTCTGGAGTTTCCGGTGCCCTTTTCCAGGCAGTGGATGAGGACCCCATTGTCGGTGATGATGGGGTGTGGTCGTCCCAGGCTTGAGTGACGGTTCGAAATAGCCATAACTTTCGATCCGACCGTTGCATCGCGATCAAACTTTTACTGGAGTTTCTGGATGCCCTTTTCCATAGAGTAGATGAGGAATCGATACTCAATGATGATGAGGTCTGGTGGTAACAGACTTGATGGACGGTTCGAAAGGGTCATAACTTTCGATCCGACCGTGGGATCGCGCTCAAACTTTTACTGGAGTTTCCAGATTCCCTTTTCCATGCAGTGGATGAGGAATCGATGCTCGATGATGATGAGGTCTGGTCGTAACAGGCTTGATGGACGGTTCGAAAGGGTCATAACTTTCGTTCCGACAGTGGGATCGCGCTCAAACGTTTACTGGAGTTTTTGGATGCCCTTTTGCATGGAGTGGATGAGGAATCGATGCTCGATGATGATGAGGTCTAGTCGTAACAGGCTTGATGGACGGTTCGAAAGGGTCATAACTTTCATTCTGACAGTGGGATCGCGCTCAAACGTTTACTGGAGTTTCTGGATGCCCTTTTGCATGGAGTGGATGAGGAATCGATGCTCGATCATGATGAGGTCTGGTCGCGCCAGGCTTGAGTGACGGTTCCAAAGGGCCATAACTTTCGATCCGACTGTTGGATCGCGATCCAACTTTTACTAGAGTTTCCGGATGCCCTTTTCCATGCAGTGGATGATGAATCAATTCGCGGTGATGATGAGGTCTGGTCGTAACAGGCTTGATGGACGGTTCGAAAGGGTCATAACTTTCGATCCGACCGTGGGATCGCGCTCAAACTTTTACTGGAGTTTTCGGATGCCCTTTTGCATGGAGTGGATGAGGAATCGATAGTCGATGATGATGAGGTCTGGTCGTAACAGGCTTGATGGACGGTTCGAAAGGGTCATAACTTTCGATCCGACCGTGGGATCGCGCTCAAACTTTTACTGGAGTTTCCGGATGCCCTTTTGCATGGAGTGGATGAGGAACGATAGTCGATGATGATGAGGTCTGGTCGTAACAGGCTTGATGGACGTTTCGAAGGGCCATAACTTTCGATCTGACCGTTGGATCGCGATCAAACTTTTACTGGAGTTTCCGGATGCCCTTTTCCATGGAGTGGATGAGGAATCGATACTCGGTGATGATGAGGTCTGGTCGCGTCAGGCTTGAGTGACGGTTCGAAAGGGCATAACTTTCGATCCGACCGTTGGATCGCTATCAATCTTTTACTGGAGTTTCCAGATGCCCTTTTCCATGGAGTGGATGAGGAATCGATTCTCGATGATGATGAGGTCTGGTCATAACAGGCTTGATGGACGGTTCGAAAGGGTCATAACTTTCGATCCGACCGTGGGATCGCGCTCAAACTTTTACTGGAGTTTCCGGATGCCCTTTTGCATGGAGTGGATGAGGAATCGATAGTCGATGATGATGAGGTCTGGTCGTAACAGGCTTGATGGACG
>Ga0325403_1005966_pt1 | contig 11550 bp, 3 predicted proteins | sample PopdelMetagenome_19_FD_205665 | JGI IMG/M metagenome (GOLD analysis project Ga0325403, IMG submission 205665) | Populus deltoides microbial communities from Bellville, Georgia, United States - Xylem-PdKOR-R4 | ecosystem: Host-associated > Plants > Phyllosphere > Stem > Wood/Secondary xylem...
TGAGAAACCGTAGCTGGTGAGGGAATTAAAGGCAGATTCTTCTTTTGAAATGAAAGCGTATTCGGTGTCTAAAGAAGTAGGAGCTAGGATAATGACCATTCATGTCAATCTTGACATGTGCATCGTTTATAAATACATCGAGACTAAAGTTGTATTGCTATTATCTTGACACCAGTCTAGCATTGTCTTTCTCGATAATCCGAAAGAAGACCATCGGTATCTTTTCGTGCTTAATTTGCATAAAACAGAAAGAAAGATATGTAGCTGCAACTAGCTTTGTAGCCCACGCTTGGGACACCATGATTAGCCGTGGAATGAACTGTTTTTTTTTTTTAATAATTTTTAAATGCTAAAATGAGGTAAAAAAAAAAAATAGTGGTAAACCTATAACTACGATAATTAAGGTTAAGCCAATCTAAGATATTCTGTCAAACCTGTAATCCAGATCATAAGATTGGAATAACTTGATAAAAAAATAAAGTGAATTATAAAGCTCTTTTTTTTTAAGAAAAGAACTCTATGTTAACTTTTCAAACTCGTGATCCAGATCATAACATTAGAATAACTTGATAAAAAAATAAAGTGAATTATAAAGTTTTTTTTTAAGAAAAAAAACTTCATGTTAACTTTTCAAACCTGTGACCTGAATCATTAGACATAAAGCACCAATATCAATAAACCATAAAATTCAATTCTCATTCAATCAAATATTGAAGGATGAAATTGAAAAAAAAATTCAATTATACAAAAGAATTAAAAAAATACCAATCAAAAGAACGATGATCAAAATCAAAATACAAAATAAATTTTATTTTTTATTAGAGGGTGAAATTGAAAAGAATAGTCAATTTAGTAAAACGAAAAAAACAAAATCAAAAGCATGATGGTCAAAATGTAAGAATAAAAATAATATTTTAATTGAAGGAAGAAATTGAAAAGAAATTTAAACTTTTGTAAAAGGGCTAAGAAGAAAAATTAAAAATCAAAACAATGAGGATCAAATTAAAAAACATAATACCTTTAATTTAATTTGAAGAATGAAATTAAAACCCAATAAAACTTATATAAAAAGACCAATGTAAAAAATTAGAAATCCAAAGAATGAGGACCAAATTGAAGAACATAATATTTAGTAAATTGAAATTGAAGAATAGTATTGAAAACAAACAAAACTTCTATAAAAGGACTAAGATCAAAAATTAGAAATCAACAAAATAAGAATTGAAGTTAAAATATTAACAACTAAGAGAACCAAGTTGTAATTTTCAATGGAGGAAAGGGAAAAGATGGAGAGAGAAAAAAAAGATTCTTCGACAACAAATTGAAACACCACTGAGACACAAGTCACATCAATAAAAAGAAAACATGGTGACACTTCCAATGACATGATAAAAAGGCATTTTTGGAAGTTAGGAAACACCGCACGCGTCTCTAGGTGACATGCACTCGTCTTTTTTTATATTTAGCCAAATACCAAAGTTCCCCTGAGATGAATTTATAATTACAAAAAAGTCATTGTGAAAAGACCAAGAAGCCCATTGACTCCAGGTTTAAAACTTTTGCTTTTAAGTGTATCTTCATCATTTCACCATGCATTTTAATTATTTATTATTTTTTATATTGGGTAAAATATTGAATTGCCCCTCAGTTGACATCATAATAACAAAAAAAAATCATTATAAAAATACTAAAATACCTTTGATGCCAAGTTTATTTTTGTTTTGTTTTGAAAGGTATTTTGGTCGTTTTACTCTGTAATTAAGATATGAAAAGACTCATTTATCCCTGGTAAGTTTTGTAATGACAAAAGGGTCATGTGAAAATATTTTAATGCCCTTGATAGCTGGTGTTAAGTTTTTTAGGTTGAGGGGTAAAAACATCATTACAATGTTCCAGTGAACAATATCAATGAGTATATAGCTACAATACTTTCTTGAGGCTAATTAGCTCTTTTTAATAAGTCATTAATAATTTTTTATTATTTTGGAATCACTTAAAAAAAATATTTGTGGAAGTGTTATATTACAATTGTCGCAGGGTACATCTTGGTGAACTATAATTATTTTAGGATTGATATGGTAAGATTAAAAACTTGAGTCACCACCTAGTCTTATTGTAATTAGAAACCCTAACTGGTCTTTAGAGTTTTAAGTAAAAAACTAATTATAAATAGAAAAAATAACTATCACCTTATATCTTCCTACCCAAGATAAGTTACAACCATATACATCCTACCTAAGGTAAGTTGTCATCTTATACATCATACATAAGGTAAGCTTGCATTGTTACTTATCTTTGATGGTAAAAGTACCTATTATGTCATTGCTAAAGTTTACCTAAAATAATATATGTATTATCATGAAAGGGTAAGGACCACTAAAACCTAAAAAAATTATATGGGATCTAGGCCTTGTAATAAAACTTAATCCTCACTTTTATGATATGGATGTTAGACCCAAATGATGGTAAATGATAAATTGAGCTCCATGCCTTTTTTGCTTGATTATATCCAAAATAGGTCTGAAGGACACCTTACACCTAATGAGTCTTTGTGGGGTCACGTTGACCCAACTTAAGTTTACTCACAATGGTAAGGAGGAACATGTCGCAATACCCAAATATTCACACACAAAATGACAAAACAACATTCACAATAAATTATTTATATAATTTGTATATATTGTTTTATTAATTAATAAAGTTTCAAATTCACGAGAAAAAAACTTTTTTAAGGATCTTACCATACTCGGGTTGATTCCTCGATAAAAAATTAAAACTTTATATTTCTAGAAAAAAAACCATAAAGTTTCAACTTCTTGTGAACAAAACCCTTTTTTTCATACAATAATTTCAACCCAAAAGCTTAAACTGTTAGGTGAAGGTACAAGGTATGACTTATATTATACTTTAACACATTATCTCAAATGAAAACTTTTTAAATTTGAAACTTACACAGGCTCATTACTACCACGTGCTTAATTTTATTAAATAAAGTGAGAATTATGAGATTTGAACTCATGATCACTTGTCCAACAGTGCGTTGATACCATGTCAAATAATAAATTCAAACTAAAAGATTAAGTTGTTAGATGAGACCCTAAGATATGATATATATATATATATATATATATATATATATATATTATTCTACAACACACCTTCTTAAGTGAAAGCTTTTTAGACTTGAAACTTACACAATGTCATAATACCTTGTGTTATTCATTAATTTTAATTAAAAAGGAGAATAGGGGGTGGTGCCTAAGATATGATTTATATTATTCTCCAACACACCTTCTCAAGTGAAAGCTTTTTAGGCTTGAAACTTACACAATCTCATAATACCTTATGTTATTCATTAATTTTAATTAAAAAGGAGAATAAGGGGTGGTGTCTAAGATATGATTTATATTATTCTCCAACACATCTTCTCAAGTGAAAGCTTTTTAGGCTTGAAACTTACACAATCTCATAATACCTTATGTTATTCATTAATTTTAATTAAAAAAGAAAATAGGGGGTGGTGAGATTTAAACTCGTGACCTTTTAGTCAGTAAAGCTCTAATACCATGTCAAAAAATCATCCCCACCTTAAAACTTAAGATGTTAGATGAAGGTCTAAGATATGATTTATATGATGCTCTAAACTAGTTGATTCTTCAACTAAAGAAAACTATTTATTTAAATTTTAAAAAATATCAAATTCTCAACTTTTTTAGTATAGAACCCATTTAAAGATTTTACCTTCGATAAAAAAAAAATGATCAATGAACATCTCATAAGAAGAAAATGAAAACCTATATAATCACATCATTATAAAAAAAATCCCATGATGATCAACAAACACATACACACATGAAAATTAATAACATATTACAAGTTCAAAAGATATTAATCGATATATTAAGGTTCAAAATCAACCTAAGAAGTTCTTCCTCGAAAACTATTGGAATGGCTAGACAGTGGTGTCTCTTGTCTTCCATACACTAGCAAGTTGACTATTGTGGGGTTGTGATGTGTGTGAAACATGCGAAGATATTGCTCTAAAAAACATAGTAGAACTTAGATTCTTTGGGGAGTGTTAATAGTATAATTTCTGTGTTATTAGGTAGGATTTCTTGTGGATTTTCAAAGCACATTTAGTTTTGATTAATGACTGGTATAGAGACAACGAGAGGGTAGATCATGTCACTAGTTTTTGGTTGTGGAGCGACGAAGAGAGGTGGCAATGCGGTTGTCTGTGGTTTATATGGCTAGATCAAGTATGAGTTTTATTTGGTCTGTCTCACAAGCATACTAAAAAAAAATAGCAAGTATGATATTTGGTTAGGACATGGACGACAAATACCTAAAATTCTTGTAGTTGAAATGTTGATTATATTCTTGCCAATTGAAAGCATTTGCTATGCTCCCTCCACCTCTCTCCTTGATGGAGACTAGAACTAGTATTGATTGGATATCGTTCAACACCTATATAGGACTTATACTTTGACAAAATTTGGTAATGACAAAATAATTGTTATAAAACAATGTGTTTTAAATAGTAAATATTACGGCAACACTCGTCTAATATCAATTCCATTATCTTGAAAGAGATTAGTTACAAGTCTTAATTTGTCGCATGGATTGCTTGAATTATGTAGATGGAGGAGATGAAGCTAGTACGTAGTTATTGAATACTCTAGCGACCTTCCTTCCGTTGCTGTAAACATGACATTTCAATCTAAATTCGAGAATCTAAACAGGAGGTAGCTGGCTAATGATGTTCTAATTAAAAAAAAAATTCAAAATGAGGTGTGATGGAATTACTAATTTATGCGAGCACGAGCAACTTTCTGAACCTTTTCTTTTTCTTTTTGAGAAGTAATTCTTCAAATCGTTCTTTATATATATCAATTAACATTTAACTCTGAAGAGTGTAACTCAATTGGTCAGGTTTAGGTTTGTTCCCTAGAGGTCACCAGTTTGAGTCTTACAAACCTGAAGGTCACTAAAGGCTTACATGGTATTTAACTTTAGGGCCCATGGGATTAGTCGAGGTGCGCGCAAGCTGATTCGGATATCCACGTTGATCTAAAAAAAAACTGAACATTTGTTATTAAGGTTAATTTAGAGCAACTTATAATTTACATATATTTAGGTCTTAATTTGTCCACAATATTTGCATCTCATATAATTAGAGACTGAAAATTGGCAACATTAATCATTCAATCTTTAAAAATCACGTAATCTTTATATCCTTTCCAATTAAGATATGAATTGATTGAGACCAGAACTAGTGTTGATCGGACACCGTCAATATCTACCAGATTTGTATTTGGACCAAGTCCATATATGATAAATATAAAGATTATGAATTTCAATTCTCATATCAAAAGTGCATGGCATTAAATCAAACTAAATTAAATTAAGATAGATGAAATTAGGTGCGAGTCTTTGTTACTCGGGTGGAACATGATCTTTATTCTTCCAGACTTTGCTGCTTGATGAAGTTAGAAATTAACAATACAATAACTAATAAAAACAAAATGGTTGAACCATTTCTTTTGTTGAAATACTGAAATGTGAGCCTCGAACTTACCATAATCCAAAGTTTTTTATTTTCTTGATAACATAATCCAAGCATATTGAATGGAAAAATTTTATGGTGTATATAAGGAATGATTTAAAAACCTGAATAGACCGAAATGTGTCGGTGCCAAGTCTAAACTCTAACTTTGTCTGGGCCTTGTTCATCTGTTGTTTGTCAAGTCTTCAAAAGCATTCTAATAGGACTTGATCAGCCGATCAGTTATTTTCAGAGATGTCTAGCCTGCTTAAATCTATTGAAATGAGGAATGCTAGCGATAGTCTCTTCGATAGCCGCGAGCAACAATCTCTTTGACGACCGATAACAACACTATATCCAAATAAGGCTTCCGCTGTCTCTTTTTTTTTTAGTGTTTTTATCTCAATCATATATTTGAAAATATTTAGTAAATCAATACACATCATTATTTTATATGGATTTTAATGAAAATTCTCTCTTAAAATCTTAGTTAATAAAAAACTACAATTTATAATTTTTCTTAAACATATTTTTTTAAAACCGGAACTACAAAAACTACCAAAATGCTAAGATGAAAACGTGTTACCAATAAAATATAAAAGTATGACTAAAAACAAATTAAGTTGTTTTTTCTTTATCTCTCTTTTTATTATACATGACTAGCCTCTTAGTGACCTAGTGTACTACACAGGTAGTGTTTAGTTACTATCCCGAGACATAAGAGATAGAAATAGTAGAGACATAAAACATGTATATGATTGAAGAGAAAGAGACAAATATATAAAAATAAATTTGTTCCTCGTACAATTTTGGAGTGAATTTTAGCACCTGCAAAGCAAAAGGTATATGAAAGATACGTTTTCAGAGACTATTTATTATTTTTATCCCTAACATATCTTTGTAAAAAACTCTTAATTTTAAAATCGTCCAACTAGACATGTAAGGATAAAAGTGACTAATATCATAGTTTTAAAATCCAATCCAAGACAAGGCCCAAGTCATAGGTCAAAATAATCAAATTGGATGGATTCAGGTTAGCTCGAGTTAACCCTTATTTAAAAAAAAAAGGATCAAAATAACATCATTTTAATCAAATATTTTTTTAAAAAAAGTCAACGGTTTTCTTACTTAGATTTTGATTAGGTTCTATCACGAGTCAACCAAGTCATAAGTGGACCTGGGTTTTTTATCGAGCCAAACCTTTATTTTTTTTCTTAAACTTGAATCAGTCCAAGCGCCAAGTAGACTAGGTCCCAGATCAACTCGCCAGGTTGAGCCGAGTTTATAGCCAGAGTTATTATACTATTATTAATGTCATAACCTATTTTTTTTACTTTTTTTATTATTTTTCTAAAAAAAAACTAACATAGATAAAACAAAAAAAATCCAAAAAATATATATTTTACTCATTTTCAACATCTTTTCAAAAGAATCCAAAATTTAAAAATTTACTTTCGACGCGTTCAACTATTAATACGCTCAATTCAAAATCAGTGATTAGTTTTTCTCATCAAATCCACGTTGATGTTACCTTTTTCATAAAAATCAAAATAAAAAAATAATATATATATATATATATATATATATATATATATATATATATATATATGGACAAGGGGATCAAAAGCATAAAGAAAAAAAAAAGACTAGAGTGAATTTAAGTTGCCCAGTCACCAAGTTATTTGGGGACCAAGCAATTAGGAGGAAGAGACAAAATTACTTTGTCTATAAATAGTGAAAAATCTCACAAAAAAGGGAAGAGAATTAGTTGGGGTACTGGCCATAAAATAATGGAAGAAGGAGAATTAGTTAGAAAATTAGTCTAAAATATCCAAAACACTCTCTCTCCTGGAAAAAACCAAAAAAAAACACAAAAAAATCTCAAAACTTGTGACCCACTCTTCTAAATAAGAGGCGCATATACCATCTCTTTCATTTTTCTTCACTTATCCAGCACACACTCTTATTTTTCATAAAGAAAGGAATAACAAAACCCTCATTTTCTCCCAAAGAAAATGGTTCGTCCCTCTCTTTTAAAACATAAAAAAAAATCCACCATATTATCATCCGTTGTCCACGGTAGATCAACTATTTCACTAGCAAAGTTAAGTTCGAAGAAAGGAGTGCATTGTGTGCTTTAGAGAAGAGTTTCAAAATGTAAAAGCATCAATTAAATTGAAGCAAGTGTGCCAACCAGCTAAGGCATTTACACAGAGTTTTGTAGCATATAGTTTTTACTCACAAGGAGTGTGTAGGAAATTCTTGAGGAGAATTGGTCCCTGAAGAGTTGGAGAGCCTGTGAACTCCTAAAAGGAGTTCATATGTGAACTGTTAGCAACTAGATGTTCCAGTTAAGATGACAACAGTTTGAAGATCGTCAGATGCATTGGCAAGCTACTGCAGTAAGAGACATAACATGGTTTATTGTCTCATCAAGTAAGGTAGTATAGACACAAAGGGTTGTTCAGAGATACTCATTTTGTAATCGTTCAAACTAGTGAAAAAATTATATATCATGTGTTTGGTTGCCATAGGGGGTTTTTCTGATCTTTTAAAGAGTTCTTAAAAAGGTTTTTCCTTTATAGCCAAATACCTTGTGCATTTAAGTTTTCTGTATTCTTTATTTATTTAGTTATTGATCAATATTTGCAAAATGCTATCAGATCATTTGTTAACAAATGGTAAACAGGAAAAGGGACTTTCAAAGTCCATAAACACTGTTGGGGCTTTTGTTAACCCAAACAGCATTACTAGAAACTCGTAATATCCATAACAAGTTATAAATGTGGTCTTTGCCATATCCAGCTCCTTTATCATTAATTGATAGTATCTTATTCTTAGGTTTATCTTTGAAAACACAATGGCTCCTCTAAGTTAATCAAACAAATCATATATCCATGGAAGTGAATATTTATTTTTTATCACCACTTTATTCAGTTGTTTGTTATATAAAATCTAGGGGTTCCATCCTTCTTCTTTACAAATAGTACTGGAGCCCTCTAGGGTGAGTTACTAGGATGTATGAAACCTTTATCCAGTAACTCTTATAGTTGAATCTTGAACTCTATCAATTCAGCTGGTGTCATTCTATATGATGACTGGGCTACTAGTGATGTACCAGGTAACACATCATTACTTCTCTCTCTAGTGGCACTCTCGATAACTCATCCAGAAATACTTCTAAAAACTCCCTCAATATGGGAATATTTGACAATTGAATATCATCCTTCTTTCCTTTTATCACATGGGCAAGGTAGCCTCCACATCTTTTTAATATCATCTTTCTAGTGGTTATAATCGAGATGATATAGTTTGGTATGATATTCCTCTCTCTTTCTCTCTCTTAAATGCCACCCTCCTACCTTCTAGTCCTTGGACAATTAATGTTTTCGCAAAATAGTTCGTTTGAGCCCCATACATACCTAACTAATCTATACCTAGAATGACTTCAAAGTCATATAATTCCAATGATAATAGATCTACCCTCATCTCACACCCATTAATATCAACTTTAATCCCCCTTTAAACATTATTAATATTTACATTTTTACCTAATAAGATACTTATAACAAACCCTCTTTTTATCATACATGGATTTTTTCTCAGTTTCCCCACAAGTCTATTTGTAACAAATGAATGTATAACCCCCAGATTAAACAATGCATGTACTAACATAAACTTTAATTATAAGGTACTTGCCACAACATCAGGGGTTGCTCTGGTCTCTTCCTAAGTCATGTAGAACACTCTATCCTAGGTCCGATCATTCTAAACACAAGATTGGCCTTTACTACTACTTGCCCCTAACTGTGCGTATATGGTTGGTCTGTCAATAGTGGCGAATTGTTGCTGGATTTGAGCTTATTGTTTTTAATTCTAAACAAACTCAGCTCTTCAAAGGCAATTTATTCGGAAATGGCCCTAACCTCCACAATAATATCATTTTCGACTTATGTGTGGGCAGTCCTGCCATTTATGTTCCCTCTGCAGATGTAACATTGTCCTGAAAATGCAGAACAACCTCCTAGATGTCTCTGTCTGCACTGGGAACGCTGAGGATAAGTGATCGTCTTTTGTTCTGAAACTCCTCTATTAAATCTGCCCTTTAAATTTGACTGTCCTCCAGTCAACCCGCCTCAATACTATGAGTCAATCCTACTCTCATTCCTCCTCCCTTTCTGAACTGATTGAACTAGTATTTCTTTCTTTTCAAGAGAGGTGGTCTGCTTGTAGGATAATACATATCCCTCTATTTGCCTAAACCAGACTAGCCCTATTTGCCCTTTTTCATACATGTCTCTAAAGCTCTAGCTGCCTCTATAAGCTCTCTACTTGTTTCAAACTTAAAAGCAATCAGACATTGCCTCAACTCTTTCTGCAACCTATCTCATAGTCTCTCAATTTTATGCTACTCACTAGGAACATAATAGGAAGCAAACATGGAGAGGTCATAGAATCTCGTCTCATAATTCAGCACCGACATGTCCCCCTACATTAAAGCCTGTAATTCCTACTCCTTCACCTTACGATGGTACGATGAATAGAATTGATGTTCAAACTGGTCCCTAAAGTCGATCCATGACTATGACCCTGTTGATCTCCTCGATCTCATCGTATCCTACCAAGACCGTGCTCTATTGGAAAATAGATTGGTGGCGCAATTACATCTAGTTCATCCAAAAAAGGTTCACATCTTAGCTCTCATATACTCTTCACAATACACACCAACGTGACTACATTATTTGCTAGTACTCTTATCACTAGTGTTGTCTACACTATCAAAGCCACTAAGGTTGTCGGGGTCGATGTATTGGGCATCACTTCAATCATTACTCTCATAATTTAAGCTATAAATGTTGGGTCAGCATTCAAAGCAGGGGGCTACTGCAAGTTCTGCCATTGTGGTTGGAGGTACAACACTTTGTCTTGGCTTATTCGACTTCCCAGGATGTGATACTACTTCCTGCCTCAAATCAGCATCCCCTTGAGGTCCAATCGACTCCCCTAATCTCAACTGCGGTGGCATTAGTGGCATGTGAGAGACAATATCCTCTAAGTGGTTTTTTCCTTGCCTTTCCTCAAATCCTTCCTGTCAGATCTGTCTCTTTGTTGACGAATTATTTTTTATAATTTTTTAAATCATTTGAATTATATCAATAAAAAAAATTATGTAATCTTTTTTATGTCTTTTCTTAGGTGTTTTCTCCGCATCTACTTACTTTTGTGTCTTATTTTGTTTCCATTTCTGAAAGGTCAAGCCGACATTATAGGCATTGCAATGCAAGGAGCTTTGCTTTGAGACATTATTGTAAGAGGAATCAAAATGATATGTGATTGCTCTTTGAAAAATAAAAGGCAGAAATATTCCCTCAACTTTACATTTAAAAATTAGGTCAAATTAAAAAAAAAATTCAATTGTTACAAGACACACACACAAAAGGAGTATATTTCGATGCTTCAAATCCAACATCATTTACAGTGCCAAGAGTTTCTTGCATGATTCCTTCTCTCTTTACATTTGATTAACTCTTTGTTTGGCATTATGATAAGTTTTACTTTTAAAATACTTTCACAATGCTTCACCTATAAAAAAATATTAAATTATTTTTTTATGTATTTTTTTCTATAGCTTTAACATATTAAAATAAAAAATAAAAAATAAATTGAAAGACTACCATTTTAATATTTTCAATTTTAATATTTTCAATTTAAAAACAATTTACATCACAATATCACAATACCATGATCAAACTCTTGTATTTTACTAGAAGTTAAAAGGATTTTTACTCCAATTACATCATAACATGTTCCTTCGTAATCCTAAATAAAATACAACTCAATACACATTTTCTTTTTAGGTTTTTTACTTCGGAAGAAGTACGCTTCATTTAGGATAAGGTTTACTTGTTTTATGTTTAAGGTAAAAGACTATACAGTAACCAGTCACAAATGCGAGCAGTACATCCAAGACTCTAGTTCTTCCATGCCCTAAAAAATAATAACGT
>Ga0325403_1005967_pt1 | contig 11549 bp, 2 predicted proteins | sample PopdelMetagenome_19_FD_205665 | JGI IMG/M metagenome (GOLD analysis project Ga0325403, IMG submission 205665) | Populus deltoides microbial communities from Bellville, Georgia, United States - Xylem-PdKOR-R4 | ecosystem: Host-associated > Plants > Phyllosphere > Stem > Wood/Secondary xylem...
ATTTTTACAGGAGTTTCCGAAACCTGTTTTCCTTGTAGTTGATGTGTAATCGCTACTCGATGAGGCGGAGGTCTCTTCGCTAGAGACGAGAGTACCGGTTAAAAAGGGCCGTAACTTTTGATCCGACCGTTGGATCGCCCTCAAACTTTTACAGGAGTTTCGGCCGCCGTTTTCCTTGCAGTAGATGTGTAAGTGCTACTCGGTGAGGCGGAGGTCTCTGCTCTCGAGACAAGGTTTGCGGTTCGAAAGGGCCGTAAGTTTTGATCCGACCGTTGGATCGCCCTCAAATTTCTACAGGAGTTTCTAAAACCTGTTTTTCATAGAGTAGATGTGGAATCGCTACTCGATGAGGCCGAGGTCTCTGCACTCGAGACCAGCGTAGCGATTCGAAAGGGTCGTAACTTTTGATCCGACCGTTGGATCGCCTTCAAATTTCTACACGAGTTTCGAAAACCTGTTTTCCATAGAGTAGATGTGGAATCGCTACTCGGTGAGGCAGAGGTCTCAGCGCTCTAGACCAGCGTACTGGTTCGAAAGGGCCGTAACTTTTGATCCGACCGTTGGATCGCCCACAAATTTTTACAGGAGTTTCCGAAAGCCGTTTTCCTTGCAATAGATGTGGAATCGCTACTTGGTGAGGCGAAGGTCTCTTCGCTAAAGGAGAGAGTACCGGTTCACAAAGGCCGTAACTTTTGATCCGACCGTTGGATCGCCCTCAAATTTTTACAGGAGTTTCCGGACGTCGTTTTCCTTGCAGTAAATGTGGAATCGCTACTCGGTGAGGCGGAGGTCTCTTCGCTAGAGACGAGAGTACCGGTTAAAAAGGGCAGGAACTTTTGATCCGACCGTTGGATCGCCCTCAAATTTTTACAGGAGTTCCAGAAACCTGTTTTCCGTAGAGTAGATGTGGAATCGCTCCTCGGTGAGGCGGAGGTCTCAGTGCTCTAGACCAGCGTACCGGTTCGAAAGGGCCGTAACTTTTGATCCGACCGTTGGATCGCCCACAAATTTTTACAGGAGTTTCCGAAAGCCGTTTTCCTTGCAATAGATGTGGAATCGCTACTCGGTGAGGCGAAGGTCTCTTCGCTAAAGGTGAGAGTACCGGTTCACAAAGGCCGTAACTTTTGATCCGACTGTTGGATCGCCCTCAAATTTTTACAGGAGTTTCCGGACGTCGTTTTCCTTGCGGTAAATGTGGAATCGCTACTCGGTGAGGCGGAGGTCTCAGCGCTCTAGACCAGCGTACCGGTTCGAAAGGGCCGTAACTTTTGATCCGATCGTTGGATCGCCCTCAAATTTTTACAGGATATTCCGGAGGCCGTTTCCCTTGGAGTAGATGTGGAATCGCTACTAGGTGAGGCGGAGGTCTCTGCGCTCTAGACCAACGTACCGGTTCGAAAGGGCCGTAACTTTTGATCCGACCGTTGGATCGCCCTCAAATTTCTACAAGAGTTTTGAAAACCTGTTTTCCGTAGAGTAGATGTGGAATCGGTACTCGGTGAGGCAGAGGTCTCAGCGCTCGAGACCAGCATACCGGTTCGAAAGGGCCGTAACTTTTGATCCGCCGTTGGATCGCCCTCATATTTTTACAGGAGTTTCCGAAACCTGTTTTCCTTATAGTAGATGTGTAATCGCTACTCGATGAGGCGGAGGTCTCTTCGCCACAGACGAGAGTACCGGTTCAAAAGGGCCGTAACTTTTGATCCGACCGTTGGATCGCCCTCAAACTTTCACAGGAGTTTCGGCCGCCGTTTTCCTTGTAGTAGATGTGGAAGCGCTTCTCGGTGAGGCAGAGGTCTCTGCTCTCGAGACAAGGTTTGCGATTCGAAAGGGCCGTAACTTTTGATCCGACCGTTGGATCGCCCTCAAATTTTTACAGGAGATTCTGGAGGCCGTTTCCCTTGGAGTAGATGTGGAATCGCTACTCGGTGAGGCGGAGGTCTCTGCGCTCGAGACCACCGTACCGGTTCGAAAGGGCCGTAACTTTGGATCCGACCGTTGGATCGCCCTCAAATTTTTACAGGAGTTTCCGGACGCCGTTTTCCTTGCAGTAAATGTGGAATAGCTACTCGGTGAGGCAGAGGTCTCTTCGCTAGAGACGAGAGTACCGGTTCGAAAGGTCCGTAACGTTTGATACGACCGTTGGATCACCCTCAAATTTTCACTGGAGTTGCGTACACCGTTTTCCTTGCAGTAGATGTGGAATCTCTACTCGGTGGGGCGGGGGTCTCTTCGCTAGAGACGAGAGTACCGGTTTCAAAAGGGCCGTAACTTTTGATCCGACCGTTGGATCGCAATCAAATTTTTACAGGAGTTCCAGAAACCTGTTTTCCGTAGAGTAGATGTGGAATCTCAACTCGGTGAGGCGGTGGTCTCAGCGTTCTAGACCAGCGTACCGGTTCGAAAGGGCCGTAACTTTTGATCCGACCGTTGGATCGCCCTCAAATTTTTACAGGAGTTTCCGGACGCCGTTTTCCTTGCAGTAAATGTGGAATAGCTACTCGGTGAGGCAGAGGTCTCTTCGCTAGAGACGAGAGTACCGGTTCGAAAGGTCCGTAACGTTTGATCCAACCGTTGGATCGCCCTCAAATTTTCACAGGAGTTGCGGACACCGTTTTCCTTGCAGTAGATGTGGAATCCCTACTCGGTGAGGCGGAGGTCTCTCTTCTCGAGACCAGGTTACCAGTTCGAAAGGGCAGTAACTTTTGATCCAACCGTTGGATCGCCCTCAAATTTTTACAGGAGTTTCTGAAACCTGTTTTCCTTAGAGGAGATGTGGAATCGCTACTCGGTGAGGCAGAGGCCTCAGCGCTCTAGACCAGCGTACCGGTTCGAAAGGGCCGTAACTTTTGATCCGACCGTTGGATCACCCTCAAATTTTTACAGGAGTTTCGGAACGCCGTTTGCCTTGTAGCAGAAGTGGAATCGCTACTCGGTGAGGCGTAGGCTCTTCGTGAAAGACGAGAGTATCGGTTCTAAAGGGCCATAATTTTTTATCCGAATGTTGGATCGCCGTCAAATTTTTACAGGAGATTGCGGAGGCCGTTTCCCTTGGAGTAGATGTGGAATCGCTACTCGGTGAGGCGGAAGTCTCTGCGCTCGAGACCACCATACCGGTTCGAAAGGGCCGTAACTTTTGATCCGACCGTTGGATCGCCCTCAAATTTTTACAGGAGTTTCCGGACGCCGTTTTCCTTGCATTAGATGTGGAATCGCTACTCGGTGAGGCGGAGGTCTCTGCTCTCGAGACCAGGTTTCCGGTTCGAAAGGGCCGTAACTTTTGATCCGACCGTTGGATCGCCCTTAAATTTTTACAGGAGTTTCAGAAACCTGTTTTCCGTAGAGTTGATGTGGAATCGCTACTCGGTGAGGCGGAGGTCTCTTCGCTAGAGACGAGAGCACCGGTTCCAAAAGGGCCGTAACTTTTGATCCGACCGTTGGATCGCCCTCAAATTTTTACAGGAGTTTCAGTACGCCGTTTTCCTTGCAGTAGATGTGGAATCGCTACTCGGTGAGGCGGAGGTCTCTGCTCTCGAGACCAGGTTTCCGGTTCGAAAGGGCCGTAACTTTTGATCCGACCGTTGGATCGCCCTCAAATTTTTACAAGAGTTTCAGAAACCTGTTTTCCGTAGAGTTGATGTGGAATCGCTACTCAGTAAGGCGGAGGTCTCTTCGCTAGAGACGAGAGCACTGGTTCCAAAAGGGCCGTAACTTTTGATCCGACCGTTGGATCGCCCTCATATTTTTACAGGAGTTTCCGGACGCTGTTTTCCTTGCAGTAAATGTGGAATCGCTACTCGGTGAGGCGGAGGTCTCTTCGCTAGAGACGAGAGTACCGGTTCCAAAAGGGCCGTAACTTTTGATCCGACCGTTGGCTAGCCCTCAAATTTTTACAGGACTTGCGGACACCGTTTTCCTTGCAGTAGATGTGGTATCGCTACTCGGTGAGGCGGAGGTCTCTCCTCTCGAGACCAGCGTACCGGTTCGAGAGGGGCGTCACTGTTGATCCGACCGTTGGATCGCCCTCAAAATTTTACAGGAGTTTCTGGAGGCCGTTTTCCTTGAAGCAGAAGTGGAATCGCTACTCGGTGAGGCGTAGGCTCTTCGTGAAAGACGAGAGTATCGGTTCTAAAGGGCCATAATTTTTTATCCGAATGTTGGATCGCCGTCAAATTTTTACAGGAGATTGCGGAGGCCGTTTCCCTTGGAGTAGATGTGGAATCGCTACTCGGTGAGGCGGAAGTCTCTGCGCTCGAGACCACCATACCGGTTCGAAAGGGCCGTAACTTTTGATCCGACCGTTGGATCGCCCTCAAAATTTTACAGGAGTTTCTGGAGGCCGTTTTCCTTGAAGTAGTTGTGGAATCGCTACTCGGTGAGGGGGAGGTCTTAGCGCTCTACACCAGAGTACCGGTTCGAGAGAGCCGTCACTTTTGATCCGGCTGTTGGATCGCCCTCAAAATTTTACAGGAGTTTCTGGAGGCCGTTTTCCTTGTAGTAGTTGTGGAATCGCTACTCGGTGAGGCGGAGATCTCTTCGCTAGAGACGAGAGTACCTGTTCCAAAAGGGCTGTAACTTTTGATCCGACCGTTGGATCGCCCTCACATTTTTACAAGAGTTCCAGAAACTTGTTTTCCGTAGAGTAGATGTGGAATCGCTACTCGGTGAGGCGGAGGTCTCAACGCTCGAGACCACCATACCGGTTCGAAAGGGCCGTAACGTTTGATCCGACCGTTGGATCGCCCTCAAATTTTTACAGGAGTTTCCGGACGCCGTTTTCCTTGCAGTAGATGTGGAATCGCTACTCGGTGAGGTGGGGGTCTGTTCGTTAGAGACGAGAGTACCGGTTCCAAAAGTACCGTAACTTTTGATCCGACCGTTGGATCGCCCTCAAATTTTTACACGAGTTCCAGAAACCTGTTTTCCGTAGAGTAGATGTGGAATCGCTACTCGGTGAGGCGGAGGTCTCTGCGCTCGAGACCAACGTACCTGTTCGAAAGGGCCGTAACATTTGATCCGACCGTTGGATCGCCCTCAAATTTTTACAGGAGATTCCGGAGGCCGTTTCCCTTGGAGTAGATGTGGAATCGCTACTCGTTGACGCGGAGGTCTCTGCGCTCGAGACCAACATACCGGTTCGAAAGGGCCGTAACTTTTGATCCGACCTTTGGATTGCCCTCAAATTTTTACAGGAGTTTCCGGACACCGTTTTCCTTGCAGCAGAAGTGGAATCGCTACTCGGTGAGGCGGAGGTCTCTGCACTCGAGACCAGCATAGTGATTCGAAAAGGTCGTATCTTTTGATCCGACCGTTGGATCGCCCTCAAATTTCTACAGGAGTTTCTAAAACCTGTTTTCCGTAGAGTAGATGTGGAATCGCTACTCGGTGAGGCAGAGGTCTCAGCGCTCTAGACCAGCGTACCGGTTCGAAAGGGCCGTAACTTTTGATCCGCCGTTGGATTGCCCTCAACTTTTTACAGGAGTTTCCGAAACCTGTTTTCCTTGTAGTAGATGTGGAATCGCTACTCGGTGAGGCGGTGGTCTCTTCGCTAGAGACGAGAGTACCGGTTAAAAAGGGCCGTAACTTTTGATCCGACCGTTGGATCGCCCTCAAACTTTTACAGGAGTTTCGGCCGCCGTTTTCCTTGTAGTAGATGTGGAAGCGCTACTCGGTGAGGCGGAGGTCTCTGCTCTCGAGACTAGGTTTGCGGTTCGAAAGGGCCGTAACTTTTGATCCGCCGTTGGATCCCCCTCAAATTTTTACAGGAGTTTCCGGACGCCGTTTTCCTTGCAGTAGATATGGAATCGCTCCTCGGTTAGGCGGAGGTCTCTTCGCTAGAGACGAGAATACCGGTTCGAAAGGGCCTTAACTTTTGATCCGACCTTTTGATCGCCCTTAAATTTTTACAGGAGTTTCTGAAACCTGTTTTCCTTAGAGGAGATGTGGAATCGCTACTCAGTGAGGCAAAGGTCTCAGCGCTCTAAACCAGCGTACCGGTTCGAAAGGGCCCTAACTTTTGATCCGACCGTTGGATCGCCCTCAAATGTTTACAGGAGTTTCCGAACGCCGTTTTCCTTGCAGCAGAAGTGGAATCGCTACTCGGTAAGGCGTAGCTCTCTTCGCGAAAGACGAGAGTATCGGTTCAAAAGGGCCATAACTTTTGATCCGACCGTTGGATCGCCCTCAAATTTTTACAGGAGATTCCGGAGGCCGTTTCCCTTAGAGTAGATGTGGAATCGCTACTCGGTTAGGCGGAGGTCTCTGCGCTAGAGACCACCGTACCGGTTCGAAAGGGCCGTAACTTTGGATCCGACCGTTGGATCGCCCTTAAATTTTTACAGGAGTTTCCGGACGCCGTTTTCCTTGCAGTAGATGTGGAATCACTACTCGGTGAGGCGGAGGTCTCTGCTCTCGAGACCAGGTTTCCGGTTCGATAGGGCCGTAACTTTTGATCCGAGCGTTGGATCGCCCTCAAATTTTTACAGGAGTTTCAGAAACTTGTTTTTCGTAGAGTCGATGTGGAATTGCTACTCGGTGAGGCGGAGGTCTCAGCGCTCTAGACCAGCGTACCGGTTCGAAAGGGCCGTAACTTTGGATCCCACCGTTGGATCGCCCTCAAATTTTTACAGGAGTTTCTGGACGCCATTTTCCTTGCAGTAGATGTGGAATCGCTACTCGCTGAGTCGGGGGTCTCTTCGCTAGAGACGAGAGTACCGGTTTCAAAAGGGCCGTAACTTTTGATCTGACCGTTGGATCGCCCTTAAATTTTTACAGGAGATTCCGGAGGCCGTTTCCCTTGAAGTAGATGTGGAATCGCTACTCGGTGGGGCGGAGGTCTCTGCACTCGAGACCAGCGTAGCGATTCGAAAGGGCCGTAACTTTTGATTCGACTGTTGGATCACCCTCAAATTTGTACAGGAGTTTCCGAAACCTGTTTTCCTTGGAGTGGATGTGGAATCACTACTCGGTGAGGCAGAGGTCTATTCGCTAAAGACGAGAGTATCGGTTCAAAAGGGCTGTAACTTTTGATCCGACCGTTGGATCGCCCTCAAATTTTTACAGGAGATTCCGGAGGCCGTTTCCCTTGGAGTAGAAGTGGAATCGCTACTCGTTGTGGCGGAGGTCTCTGCGCTCGAGACAAGCGTACCGGTTCGAAAGAGCCGTAACTTTTGATCCGACCGTTGGATCTCCCTCAAATTTCTACAGGAGTTTCTGAAACCTGTTTTCCGTAGAGTAGATGTGGAATCGCTATTCGGTGAGGCGGAGGTCTCTGCGCTCGAGACCAGCGTACCGGTTCGAAAGGGCCGTAACATTTGATCCAACTGTTGGATCGCCCTCAAATTTTTTCAGGAGTTTCCGGACGCCGTTTTCCTTGCAGTAGATGTGGAATCGCTACTCGGTGAGGCGGAGGTCTCTTCGCTAGAGACGAGAGTACCGGTTCGAAAAGGCCGTAACGTTTGATCCGACCGTTGGATCGCCCTCAAATTTTTACAGGAGTTTCAGAAACCTGTTTTCCGTAGAGTCGATGTGGAATCGCTACTCGGTGAGGCGGAGGTCTCTGCGCTCTAGACTAGCGTACCGGTTCAAAGGGGCCGCAACTTTTGATCTAACCATTGGATCGCCCTCAAATTTTTACAGGAGATTCCGTAGGCCGTTTCCTTTGGAGTAGATGTGGAATCGCTACTCGGTGAAGCGGAGGTCTCTCCTCTCGAGACCAGGTTACCAATTCGAAAGGGCCGTAAAGTTTGATCCGACAATTGGATCGCCCTCAAATTTTTACAGGAGTTTCCGCACGCCATTTTCCATGCAGTAGATGTGGAATCGCTACTCGGTGAGGCGGAGGTCTCTTCGCTAGAGACGAGAGTAACGGTTTGAAATGGCCGTAACATTTGATCCGACCGTTGGATCGCCCTCAAGTTTTCACAGGAGTTGCGGACACCGTTTTCCTTGCAATAGATTTGGAATCGCTGCTCGGTGAGGCGGAGTTCTCTGCGCTCGAGACCAACTTACCGGTTCGAAAGGGCCGTAACATTTGATCCGATCGTTGCATCGCCCTCAAATTTTTACGCGAGTTCCAGAAACCTGTTTTTCGTAGAGTAAATGTGGAATCGTTACTCGGTGAGGCGGAGGTCTCTTCGCTAGAGACGAAAGTGCTGGTTCCAAAAGGGCCGTAACTTTTGATCCGGCCGTTGCATCGCCCTCAAATATTTACAGGAGTTTCAGAAACTTGTTTTCCGTAGAGTCGATGTGGAATCACTACTCAATGAGGCGGAGGTTTCAGCGCTCGAGACCAGCGTACCGTTTCGAACGGGCTGTAACTTTTGATCCGACCGTTGGATCGCCCTCAAATTTTTACAGGAGTTTCCGGACGCCGTTTTCCATGGTGTAGAGATGTGGAATCGCTACTCGGTGAGGCGGAGGTCTCTTCGCTAGGGACGAGAGTACCGGTTAAAAAAGGCCGTAACTTTTGATCCGACCGTTGGATCGCCCTCAAATTTTTACAGGAGATTCCGTAGGCCGTTTCCCTTGGAGTAGATGTGGAATCGCTACTCGGTGAGGCGGAGGTCTCTGCGCTCGAGACCAGCGTACCGGTTCGAAAAGGCCGTAACTTTTGATCCGACCGTTGGATCGCCCTAAAATTTTTACAGGTGTTTCCGATCACTGTTTTCCTTGCAGTAGATGTGGTATTGCTACTTGGTGAGGCGGAGGTCTCTCCTCTCCAGACCAGGTTACCAGTTCGAAAGGGCCGTAACGTTTGATCCGACAGTTGGATCGCCCTCAAATTTTTACAGGAGTTTCCGAACGCCGTTTTCTATGTTGTAAAGATGTGGAATCGCTACTCGGTGAGGCGGAGGTCTCTTCGCTAGAGACGAGAGTACCGGTTCCAAAGGTTTGTAACTTTTGATCTGACCGTTGGATCGCCCTCAAATTTTTACAGGAGTTCCAGAAACCTGTTTTCCGTAGAGTATATGTGGAATCGCTACTCGGTGAGGCGGAGGTCTCAGCGCTCTAGACCAGCGTACCGGTTCGAAAGGGCCGTAACTTTTGATCCGACCGTTGGATCGCCCTCAAATTTTTACAGGAGTTTCCGGACGCCGTTATCCTAGCAGTAGATGTGGAATCGCTACTCGGTGGGGCGGAGGTCTCTACGCTCGAGACCAGCGTACCGGTTCGAAAGGGCCGTAACGTTTGATCTGACAGTTGGATCGCCCTCAAGTTTTTACAGGAGTTTCCGCACGCCGTTTTCCATGCAGTAGATGTGGAATCGCTACTCGGTGAGGCGGAGGTCTGAGCGCTCCATACCAGCGTACCGGTTCGAAAGGGCCGTAACTTTTGATCCGACCGTTGGATCGCCCTCAAATTTTTACAGGAGTTTCCGGACGACATTTTCCTTGCAGTAGATGTGGAATCGCTACTCAGTGAGGCGGAGGTCTCTGCGCTAGAGACGAGAGTACCGGTTCAAAAGGGCCGTAACTTTTGATCCGACCGTTGGATCGCCCTCAAATTTTTACTGGAGTTCCAGAAACCTATTTTCCGTAGAGTAGATGTGGAATCGCTACTCGGTGAGGCTGAGGGCTCAGCGCTCTATACCAGCGTACCAACTCGAAAGGGACGTAACTTTTGATCCGACCGTTGGATCGCCCTCAAATTTTTACAGGAGTTTTCGGACGATGTTTTCCTTGCAGTAGATGTGGAATCGCTACTCAGTGAGGCGGAGGTCTCTGCGATCGAGACCAACGTACCGGTTCGAAAGCGCCGTAACTTTTGATTCGACCTTTGGATCGCCCTCAAATTTTTACAGGATTTTTCGGTCGCCGTTTTCCGTGCAGTAGAAGTGGAATCGCTAAACGGTGAGGCGGAGGTCTCTGCCCTCGAGACTAGCGTAGCGATTTGAAAGGGCCGTAACTTTTGATCCGACCGTTAGATCCCCTCAAATTTTTACAGGAGTTTCCGGACGCCGTTTTCCTTGCAGTGGATGTGGAATCGCTACTCGGTCAGGCGGAGGTCTCTTCGCTAGAGACGAGAGTACCGGTTCCAAAAGGGCCGTAACTTTTGATCCGACCGTTGGATCGCCCTCAAATTTTTACAGGAGTTGCGGACACCATTTTCCTTGCAGTAGATGTGGTATCGCTACTCGGTGAGGCGGACGGCTCTCCTCTCGAGACCAGGTTACCAGTTCGAAAGGGCCGTAACTTTTGATCGGACCGTTGGATCGCCCTCAAAGTTTTACACGAGTTTCCGGACGCCGTTTTCCTTGCAGTAGATGTGGAATAGCTACTCGGTGAGGCGGAGGTCTCTTCACTAGAGACGAGAGCACCGGTTCCAAAAGGGCTGTAACTTTTGATCCGACAGTTGGATCGCCCTCAAATTTTTACAGGAGTTTCCGGACGCAGTTTTCCATGGTATAGATATGTGGAATCGCTACTCGGTGAGACGGAGGTCTCTTCGGAAGAGACGAGAGTTCCGGTTCCAAAGGTTCGTAACATTTGATCTGACCGTTGGATCGCCCTCAAATTTTTACAGGAGTTCCAGAAACCTGTTTTCCGTAGAGTAGATGTGGAATCGCTACTCGGTGAGGCGGAGGTATCAGCGCTCTATACCACCGTACCGGTTCGAAAGGGATGTAACTTTTGATCCGACCGTTGTATCGCCCTCAAATTTTTACAGGAGTTTCCGGACGATGTTTTCCTTGTAGTAGATGTGGAATCGCTACTCGGTGAGGCGGAGGTCTCTTCGCTAGAGACGAGAGTACCGGTTAAACAGGGGTGTAACTTTTGATCCGACCGTTGCATCGCCCACAAATTTTTACAGGAGTTTCAGAAACTTGTTTTCCATAAAGTAGATGTGGAACCGCTACTCGATGAGGCGGAGGTGTCTTCGCTAGTGACGAGAGTACCGGTTCAAAAGGGCCGTAACTTTTCATCCGACCGTTGGATCGCCCTCAAATTTTTACAGGAGATTCCGTAGGCCGTTTCCCTAGGAGTAGATGTGGAATCGCTACTCGGCGAGGCGGAGGTCTCTGCACTCGAGACCAACGTACCTGTTCGAAAAGGCCGTAACTTTTGATCCGACCGTTGGATCGCCCTCAAATTTTTACAGGAGTTTCCGGTCACTGTTTTCCTTGCAGCAAAAGTGGAATCGCTACTCGGTGAGGCGGAGGTTTCTGCCCTCGAGACCAGCGTAGCGCTTCGAAAAAGCCGTAACTTTTGATCCGACCGTTAGATCCCCTCAAATTTTTACAGGAGTTTCCGGACGCCGTTTTCCTTGCAGTGGATGTGGAATCGCTACTCGGTGAGGCGGAGGTCTCTTAGCTAGAGACGAGAGTACCGGTTCCAAAAGGGTCGTAACTTTTGATCCGACCGTTGGATCGCCCTCAAATTTTTACAGGAGTTTCTGGACGATGTTTTCCTTGCAGTAGATGTGGAATCGCTACTCGGTGAGGCGGAGGTCTCTGCGCTTGAGACCAACGTACCGGTTCGAAAGCGCCGTAACTTTTGATTCGACCGTTGGATCGCCCTCAAATTTTTACAGGATTTTCCGGTCGCCGT
>Ga0325403_1005969_pt1 | contig 11546 bp, 8 predicted proteins | sample PopdelMetagenome_19_FD_205665 | JGI IMG/M metagenome (GOLD analysis project Ga0325403, IMG submission 205665) | Populus deltoides microbial communities from Bellville, Georgia, United States - Xylem-PdKOR-R4 | ecosystem: Host-associated > Plants > Phyllosphere > Stem > Wood/Secondary xylem...
GTAGAAAGAAATGCATAAGAAAGAAGGAGAAATGGGGGTGGGGGCAATCGTCATGTCATAAATTAAATATTATCGATGGATTTACCAACACAATCATTCAGTCGGGCATTCCCTCAGTTATTCTGTCGGTAAAAAGTGTCATGTCACCATATGATTTATCTTTTCTAAATTCCATTGTAATATTTGTAATTTTATCGGTATATACCGAGGGATTATTTCTGTCGGTATATTTATGGACAAACTTTACCATCTAGTTTATTTCGTTGACTTTTTTAACTATTTTAGTCCCTTTTTTCCACTATAATTCCCTTGGTATATAGATTTACCAACACAATCATTCAGTTGGACATTCTCTCAGTCATTCTGTCGGTAAAAAATGTCATGTCACCATACGATTTATCTTTTTTAAATTCCATTGTAATATTATCTGTAATTTTATCGGTATATACCGAGGAATTATTTCTGTCGGTATATTTATGGACAAACTTTACCATCTAGTTTATTTCGTTGACTTTTTTAGTCCTTTTTTTTCCACTATAATTCCCTTGGTATATATTGATGGATTTACCAACACAATCATTCAGTCGGACATTCCCTCAGTCATTCTGTCGGTAAAAAGTGTCACGTCACCATACGATTTATCTTTTTTAAATTCCATTGTAATATTATCTGTAATTTTATCGGTATATACCGAGGGATTATTTCTGTCGGTATATTTATGGACAAACTTTACCATCTAGTTTATTTCGTTGACTTTTCTGACTTTTTTAGCCCTTTTTTTTCCACTATAATTCCCTTGGTATATATCAACAAAATGTTTTTCTTGGTATTTACCAACAGATATAATGATGAAAAATGTTGTCGCTAAAATTCACTACAATATACCGACAAAAAAATTCCTTCAGCTATTCTGTTTGTATTCGCCAAATTTTTGGTAAGGAACGCACATGATTTTTGTAACAAGCCAATGACTTTTTTTTTTTAATTGGCTCTTTGTTGTTTTTATTTTTTTGCTTTTCTTTTTTTCAATTTCATGATTCAATGTTAGGTTTTTATTGAATTTTACTATTTAGTATCAGGTTCGTTGTAAATCGGTTTTTGTTTTTAATATTATATAATAAAATTCAAAAATGAACTAAATTCAGTGGATTGACCTGGGCTTTATGGTTTAATTTGCAAAACTTGTGGCCTGAATCATAAACTCTATTGGATTTTAAAAAAATTAAGAATTTTTTTTATTTAATAATATGATAACATAAATAGACACTTGTAAAAATAAAAGTACAAATTAAATCTTAAGATATTTGTTTGAAATTGCAATAACCTCATAAAAAAATTAAAATAAATAATAATGTTCAATTTAAAATCAATAAAATATTAAATGATGAAATTGAAAGAAAATTTTTAGAAAGTAGCATCAAAAAAAAGAAAAAAAAGAGAAAAAGTTTAAAAAGTTTTTTTTAAATAAATTGTAGCGTTTATGAACAGTAAAACACTTTTCAGCTTTTTTTTTTTGGGAATTAAAGCTTTAGGTGACTTTGAATTTATAAAGACTACATGATAGTCCCATTCGAGTTATTTTATTGATTTAAGAAAGAGTGCACGACAACCTTATAGTTTCAGTCGGTCATGTACATGTGTTTTAGAAAGCACGAAATCTGAAGGACATAAATAAAATTATTTTTTATTAATTTATTATTTAATTATTGATCGATGATGGCTGTCCACATGTAATTTATTTATTTATTTATTCAGCTTGATGGGACTCCAATCCAATAGCCGAAGTACTAGAATATGCTAAGAATCTACCTGGGAGAAAATTAATTATCTCCAGCTTTCATTGGAAGAAGCTCCTGGTATTCATTTAAAATAATGTTTGTGCTAATCAATGATTATATAAAAATCAACTTCCCTAATTTTAGGATTAGTCGCTTGATTCAAAGAGAACTATAATTTAATCAGTTTCTTCTAATTAATTATCACTATTTTTATTCTTTCAAGGTTCATCTACATCAACAAGTTAGATTAGAACCATTTTATTTTAAAAAATTTAAATAACGTGTTCAGATCTAAAAAAATTAAAAAAATTAAAAAGTTTTTATTAAGATAACCAAGTTTTTTTCTTTTTTTTTATTTAGAATAATTTAAATTTCTAGTTGATCATATTTTAGATAAATATTGACCTGTCGAGCCTATCTAGATTTTCGGAAGCAATTTCTTAATTTTGTTTGGCTTGGATATTATAATATATTTTTTAGAGTAATTTTATTAGAGTAATATATTTTATTGTAGCAAGAATTAAAAAGTTTTTATTGGGTTGACCAAGTTTTTTTTTTAATTTAAAATAATTTAAATTTTAAATTAATCAGATTTTATATTGACCTGTAAAATCTATCTGGTTTTTAAACAATACAAGCAATCTATTGGATCTTGCCTGGCTTACCTTTAAAAACATTTCAACAAAGATCGTGTTTTGTGCTTCGTTGTTATTCCTTTTTTTGTGCGGGCCTAAACTTGGATCTGGCTTTCTTACCTTTTACATTAAATGAATTTGGACTAGAATGCATGCAGGCTTTTGTGCAGCACATGTACAGTATTATTTTTTTCAATTTTTTTCTTAAAATAAATCACAAAATATTTTTTAAAATTCCAAAAATAAAATATATTTATTTTTTCTCATCCTAAAAATTTTGAATTCGAGTATCTCATTGATTTTTAACCAAAAAAAAAATCTTTAAAAGGGATCCAGTACCCTCCATTAAGTTTAGTTATTTTGGGAATATTTAAATACAAAAACTTAAAGGATTTTCTTTAATGATTTAAGAAATAGGTTGTAAGGTTGAATATAGTTGAACTTATTTAATAAGTAATAAACCCATTTTATATATTTATAAAACCCTAAATCATATAAATAGTTTATGTTGATCACTGTAAAGTAGCTATAATGTTCAGCTAAAAAAAATGGAGGTAAAGAAGAAAATATTTCTACCACCAATTATATAAGTGGTTATTATTTAAAAGAAAACACATATAAAATCTCTTTTTTATGAAAAGAAAATCACCTATAGGTGTGACTAATTAAATACAATATAGCTTAAACAAGTTTTGTTCATATTTAAATGGTTAAATGACCCGCTGTAATAACATATGTAACATTTTTAAACCACCCTCATCCATTAGGCCATGCCTCCTTGTAACCCAATAAAAAAGTATAGAAATTAACTTTAGGAGTGTAGCTCAACTGGTTAGGTTTTAGGTCTACTTCCTAAAGGTTACCAGCTCGAGTCTCAATGTGGAAGCATTAAGATTTAATTGAATTTATTGTTTTCTGTTAATAATCCCCTAATTGTTGTGGTGATTTGTTAGTCAGATTAGTATTTGAATTGGTCTAGGCCTCTTACCATGTTTTTAGGGAGTGTTGAACATGGAGTTTGTTTTTCTGTTTTCCTTGTAAAAGGCTTATATATAAAGCCAATGTTTATTGAATAAACGATGCTTTTCAACTCTCAAACACAGTGAGTTATTCATTAGTTTATAGCAAGAGATTTAACAAGTGGTATCAGAGTTTCACAAGGGCCTGATTGAGTGTTCTGAGAAACTGCAGCTTCTTAAGGGAGAAGCAAGAGTGAGTGATCAGAAAAAAAAAGGAGAGAGTGGAGAATCATGACGACAAAGAACATCTTTGTTTAGCCGGCGATTCCATGGTTCGATGGTCATTACGAACATTGGGCTATGCTTATAGATAATTTTCTCAGATCGAAGGAGTATTGAGACTTGATAGAGAATGAGATACCTATAGCAACAGAAGAGGCAACAGAGGTACAACGTAAGATCATTGCAGATCTAAAACTAAAAGATTTAAAGGTAAAGAACTATCTATTCCAAGCTATAGATAGAAATATTATTGAGATCATTCTTAATAAAGAGATTGCGAAGGCCATCTGGGATTTGATGAAAATGAAGTATCAAGGCTCTACGAAGGTGAAATGTGCTCAGCTACAGGCTTTGAGAAGGGAGTTTGAGATTTTTGGCATGAAGGGGGGTTAAAAGGTTAATGAATACTTTGCCAGGACACTGACCATTGCAAATAAGATGAAAGCACATGGAGAAAAAAATGGAGCAAAGTGTGATCATTGAGAAAATCTTAAGATCGATGACTCTCAAGTTCAATTATGTTGTGTGTTTGATTGAAAAGTCCAATGATCTCTCCACCATGACCATAGATGAGTTTCAAAGTAGCCTGTTATTCCATGAACAGAGGAATAACATGTTTTAAAAACCATTAATTCAGAGAAGGATAGAGGAAGAGATGAATACAAAGTTGAAGGGAGAGGAAGAGCTCATGGGAATTTTAGAGGAAGAGGTCGAAGTAGGGGTAAGCAACCCTTCAATAAAGCTCTCATGGAATGCTTCAACTGCCACAAATTAGGTCACTTTCAATATGAGTGCCCTCATTTAAGGAACGCTGCAAACTACGTTGAGTTGGATGAAGACAAGGAGATGCTATTAATGTCATATATCAAGATGAATAATTCAACAACAAGGAATAATGTTTGGTTTTTAGACTCTGGGTGTAGTAACCATATGTGTGGTACCAAAAGTTTTTTTTTTTCAGATCTTGATGAAACGTTCAGGCAGTCAGTAAAACTTGGAGACAATTCAAAGATGATGGTGATGAGAAAAGGAAAAATCAGACTTCAAGTGGGTGGCATGACTCAAGTAATCACTGAAGTTTACTTTGCGCCTGAGTTAAAGAATAATCTTTTGAGTGTTGGCCAACTACAAGAAAAAGGTCTCACCATTCTAATTCGAAATGGGATGTGCAACATTTATCATCCAAGGAGGGGATTCATTATGCAGTCCAGAATGTCAGCAAATAGGATGTTCGTTGTGTTGGCTTCAGTGATGCCTCAAACCACAACATGCTTTCAAATTGTGACTAAAAACAACTTGTATTTGTGGAACTGTTGATTTGAACATCTTAGTTTCAAGGGATTGAGAACTCTTATCTACAAGAAAATGGTGAGAGGATTACCAATTCCCCAAGCTTCATCAAAGGTGTGTTCTGACTGCCTGGTGGGAAGCAATACTGAGAAGTAATTTCCAACATGAGTTTATGAAGAGCTTCATAACGTCTTCAATTGGTTCATGCTGATATCTGTGGACCCATCAAGCTTGAATCATATAGCCACAAAAGGAACTTATTCAACTTTATTGATGACTATAGTAGGAAGACCCAAGTTTATTTCTTGCTAGAAAAGTCTGAGGCATTTGATGTATTTAAGAAGTTCAAAGCACTTATTGGAAAGAAAATTGGTAATCTTATTTGTTGTCTACGTACTGATAGAGGTAGAGAATTCACCTCGTTGGAGTTTAATCAGTTTTGTAGTGCAAATGGAATAGCTAGGCAGCTTACTATTTCTTACACACCCCAACAAAACGGGGTGGCAAAGAGGAAAAATTGCACCGTCATGAACATGGTATGTAGCATGCTGTCAAAGAAACAGATTCCTAAAGAGTTTTGGCCTGAAGCTATCAATTGGACGATATATATATTGAATCAGACTCTAACCTTAGCTGTGAAGGAGGTAACACCTGAAGAGGCCTGGAGTGGTAACAAACCTATTGTGTATTATTTCAAAGTATTTGGATGTGTCACTCATATCTATATTCTAGACAATCAAAGATCAAGTTTGGATGATAAAAGTGAGAGATGTATAGGCTATACAATCCAGTTTCAAAGAAAGTGGTAATTAGTAGGGATGTGGTATTTGCTGAAGATGAGAAATGAGAGTGGGGAAGAAGCAATGATGAGTTGGAAGTTTATGTATTAGAGTGGGGTGATAAGGAAGAAATCAGGAATCAAGATCAATCTGAAGAAGGTATGAATGCTGAAAATAATGAAGTAGAAGGAAGAGGTTTTAATTCTTCATCTGGTGAATGAAATGAAGAAGGTGGTTTGGATCCAGTTCAAGGGAGGAACAAAAGAGAGCCTTCTTAGATGCAAGATTATGTGCCAGGTGAAGGTTCATCAGAAGAAGATGAGATTGAAATTTCGGTGATGTTCACTGCTTTTGAAAACCTTGTATTTTTTGAAAAAGCTATCGAAAGTTCGAAGTGGAGAGAAGCCATGAAATTGGAGATCAAAGCTATCAAAGAGAATAAGACCTGAGAGTTAACTACATTACCAGAAGGAGTAAAGAAAATAAGGGTGAAATGGGTGTACAAAACCAAGCTTAACGAGAAGGGTGAGGTGGACAAGTTTAAGGCTCGTCTCGTGGCAAAGGGTTACTCATAACAGCATGATATCAATTACAATGAGGTATTTGCTCTGGTGGCCAGATGGGATACTATCAGAGTGGTTCTTGCTCTTGTAGCACAAAAGGGTTGGTGTGTGTATCAATTGGACATGAAAAACACGTTCTTGTATGGAGAATTAAATGAGGTTGCGTTTGTTGATCAACCACAAGGGTTAAAAACAAGAAGGAAGAACACAAGGTTTACAAACTTAGAAGAGCGTTGTACAGACTCAAGCAAGCTCCCCGAGCTTCTTACAGCAGAATTGAAGGGTACTTCATTAAAGAGGGCTTTGAGATATGCTACTGTGAGCATATATTTTTTATAAAGACTGAAGATGGAGGTAAGATTCTCATTATAAGTCTTTACGTAGATGATTTGATTTTTACTGGAAACAATGAGGACATGTTTGTGAGATTTAAGGAGTCAATGAAGAAGGAATTTTCCATGTCTGATTTTGGCAAAATAAAATATTTTCTTGGTGTAGAAGTCATATAGAATCAGCATGGAATATTTATCAATTAGAAGAAGTATGCATATGAAGTGTTGGAGAGGTTTGGGATGTTGAATAACAACTCGATGAAGATTGTGGTTTTTTCTATGATTTGCTTTTTTTTATGATTGTTTATTTTAATTGTTAGAGCGGACTCTAAGTTATTATTGTAGACAATCTATTGCTAAGTTTGATATCAAAACCGAAGTTGTGGTATATGAACTTGTGAAGCAACTGAGTTTAATAATTATGGCGGATCTACGTTATTAATCTTAGAAAGAACATTCAATCAAATTAAACATAGACTGCAGACAGTTATGTTTTCTTGATTAATCAATTTATCTAGTTCTTAAGGCTGCCATTGAATTAAATTATTAGTGCGAACACTGTGGTTTTTTGATCGTTAGGGTTAGTTATACGGCGGATCCATTAACTAACCAATGTTAAGAAAAGATAAATATTCAGAATATAAATTGATGTCTCGTTTCCATGATTAGTTCTGATTTTTGTAACTGAGCGTTTACTTGTGACCAAGGTTTGTTCTCTTGATAATTTTCTAATTTTATTTGATTTTTCTTGATAGTTTTCTGTTTTCTTTTGCTTTAGCCTAGATAACGTCCAAACCCCCTCAAATTGCATATCATCTAGCATAAAAAATTGAATTGAACCTTCCTCGTGGGATCGACCCCTTGCTTGCTCTATACTATCTTGTGTGTTGTTTTTTAAGTTAAGGTAATTAATTTGTGCGACCACGATATCGCAAAAAAAAATCCTGCTCAGATTAGATACTTGTTCTTGTTGTGCACAGGCTTCAAGGTGTAACAAATTATAGTTCCATCAGGGAAGCTTCTGAGATTGAGATATTGCTTGTCTATAGTACCTGTTGTGTTGATTTTGGATCATACTAGTATACTGGCAGCGCTTTGTAGCGGGTCAATATTAATTTTTTTAAATATAAAAAATATATTTAGAGTATGAAGAATGTTTTAATAGTGTTATTAAATCTAACCAAGTGCATTAATTTTTAAACCTCAACTCAACTCTTTGCAAGATCAAAGTAACGTGAATCAAGCAACCACGCTAGACCCAGGCGCCTCTGGCATCCATGCTAGCCCTACATTACTTGGGTTTGACACCCAAGTAAATGTGGGTTCGACACAACTTTTCAGCTTTAAAAATAATAAAACAATATAAAAATACAAAAATTTACCCCTATGATTATAGAAAATTAAACAAAAAATAATGTGAAAGAACAAAAATACTCCTATATGCGAAGGTTTTTTTTTTTTCCAAAGCTAAAAATGTATTTTAACTATTTAACAATTTATGAAAAGTCAAAAAACTTGTGGGCAACATGTCTTAATTTTGTTAACATTGGGGGTAGAATAATATTTTTACTATACAAATAATTGTGAAAACACTACCATATCCCCGCTCAAACTTTTGATGACCAATCGACTTATGCAAAATACTGAAATACCCTAGCAACTATTCAAATGACAAAATTTTTTCAACCAAATGACAAAATGATAATTTAACTTTATGTGCAAAAAGACAATATTAACCCCATCCCACTCTTTCAGAGCTTTGAAAATCCACTATTCAAGTCTATAGTGTATTATGTCTTGGTTTACAGTACACTTGCATAGGGTTGCGAGACCCAAGCGTCATAGGTTTGGCAACCATGCCACACCCAAGCATCTTGGGTCTGACAAACATGCCATACCTACGACACTTTGTTAGACCTAATTTTCTTGGGTCTGACAAACATGCTAGACCTATGTTACTTGGGTCTGACATGTTTGCCAGACCTAAGTAAATGTGAGTTTGACGCAGCTTTTCAAATATAAAAATAATAAAACAATATGAAAATACCAAAATGCCCCTTATAATTATAGAAAATTACATTAAAAACAGTGTGAAAGAACAAAAATACTCGTATATGCAAAGCTTATATTTTATCTTTTCAAAGGCTAAAGATGTATTTTTAACTATTTAATAGTTTGTGAAAGGTCAAAAAAACCTTTGGACAACAGGTCTTAATTTTGTTAATCTTGGGGGTAGAATAATATTTTGTTTCTATGAAAATAAATTTGAAAAGACTACCATACCCCGCTCAAACGTTTAATGACCAATGAGCCTATAAAAAAAATACTAAAATACTCCCATAACCAGGGCTTCAACTTTTTCAACCAAAGAGCAAAATTTTAATTTAACTTTTTATGAAAAGACAACATTAGCCCCATCCCAAGCCTTCAGAGCTTGGAAATCCATTGTGCAAGTCTATAGTGGATTGTGTCTTGGTCCACAATACACTTCATGCCAAAACCCAAGGTACTTGCGAATGACAAACATGCTTAATTTGACAAACAACAAACATAGAGGATAATTGTGCACTTTTATTGTCAGAAGAGAGAAAAAAAGCACAAATAATCGATCACTAATGACAATCCAACCATTATCTGTCTACATACCACACCATATGGAAGATAGCACGACTGCGCATCCAGTTAGATGATGAATGACTAGATATATATGGCCACTGAGAAGTGTCATACGCGCCTAATTAATAGCGTGGACGCCGCCTATATGCTTGGGCATGAGGAATACGTTCCAACATCTTTTTGATTAAAAACTAAAACGTGAAATACTAAAACACCTCCCATGGTCCTCTTAATTACCCAAAATACTTATGTAAAAATACCAAAATATCCCCAAAGGCAAAGGTTTTTTTTTCTTTTCTGAGGCTAAAAGTGTTATTTTACTGTATACTGAAATTGAAAAACTTGAAATATCTTTGTCCAACAGCCCACCCTTTTTTATTTTTAAGGCAAAGAAATATTTTTACTGTTATGAATATTGTGAAAAGCTAAGAAAACATTTGGTTAATAGTTCTAAATTTTGTTAACTCTTGAGGTAAAATAGTAGTTTTACTGTGCATAAAAATTAAAAAAAGACGCATACACCCCCAAACAAGTTTTTAATGACAACTAAGCCAGATGAAAAGACCCAAATACCTCTAAACCGAAGGCTTAAATTTAAGTCACTAAAGGATAAAATGATAATTTTACTATTGTAATTCATAGTAATTTGTGTCTATAGCTACACTGAAATCTCAATGCCTTATTTAGAGTATGAGATTGAGATTTGTTTTAAAAAAAGAAAAAAAAAAAAGACCAAAATCAATATATGTTAACTATCAAAACTTACAAAGCAAAATTCTCAATAAAAAAAATGTTTAGAGATGAAACTAAAAAGTTATTAAAAAAAATTAAAGTAAACTAAAATGTTTAGAGATGAAACTAAAAAGTTATTAAAAAAAATTAAAGTAAACTTGGGATCAGGTTAACCCCACGGCAATGAAAGTGAAAAAAAAAAGCACAAAGACCAATATAAAAAAAAATTAAAAGATAAAATTGAAAATAAATCAAATTTATAAACGGATCTAGAAAATAAATGTTAACGCGTATTAATTTTTGAAACCTATGACTTGGCCATAAGGCCGTAGCTAACCTTATAGAAGTGAAAAAACAATGAAAAAATTATCAACAAAAAAAAATCAAAGGATTAAATTGGAAAAAAAAATACAATAAAAAAACATTCTAAGCAAAAAAATACAATAATAAAAAAAATAGAAACCAACCTTGACATAAAAATAAATTTAAATCAAATATTTAGAGGTAAAATTAAAAATAAAATTTAATTAATAAAAAAATATATCAAAAAATTAAAGATCGGATCTAATATGAATATCAAATGAAAGTAATGACAAAGATGAAATTAAATATAAAAATTAATCAATATAAGATAAAAAATCAAAACATGTAATAAAAATTAATCAATATAAGATAAAAAATCTTGTGATCCTGCCCTGCAAAGCACCCCTTAGTTTCGGGCTTCTGGCGGTCCCATGTCCAGAGCATCCTTGGGCCTTTTGTTTTTGGGCTACACGATGGGAAGTTGAGCGCTTATGCTGAAATCTTGTGCCCTTGTCTTGATAAGAAGCTAAAGCCACAAAAGCATTTAGATCAGGAAGTATCAATGGATGGACCTGACGAGCTCCACATAGCCATGTTCCCATGGCTTGCTTTCGGTCATATAATCCCATATCTAGAGCTCGCCAAGCTAGTAGCTCAAAGGGGTCACAAGATCTCCTTTATATCTACTCCAAGAAACATCCAACGTTTACCAACTATATATACCTCCAAATTAATTTAACACCGCGAATCAATTTAGTAAGCCTCGCTTTACCCCATGTAGAAAATCTCCCAAACAACGCAGAGGCCACCGCAGAATTGCCTTTCGACAAAATTCCATACCTAAAGGAAGCCTATGACGGACTCCAAGATTCTCTATTTCACTTCTTACATTCTTCTTCGCCAGATTGGATCATCTTTGATTTCGCTCCTTACTGGTTACCTGAGATAGCAACCAAGCTTGGGATCTCTAGTGTTTTCTTTAGCATTTTTAATGCATGGACCATATCCTTCTCTGGACCATCATCCTCAGCTATGCTCAACGGCGACGATCCAAGGACCGAACCGCAACGCCTCACGGTCCCTCCAAAGTGGGTCACATTTCCCTCTAAAGTGGCATTTCGCATCCATGAAGCTAAGCGGCTTTTGGATCAAATAGAAGTGAACAGTTCAGGTGTCACTGATGTATTTCGTTGGGGATCCGTGCTTGCTGGCTGTGATGTTATAGCCGTAAGGAGCTGCTTAGAGCTAGAGGCTGATTTCTTAAGACTTGTGGAAGA
>Ga0325403_1005973_pt1 | contig 11543 bp, 7 predicted proteins | sample PopdelMetagenome_19_FD_205665 | JGI IMG/M metagenome (GOLD analysis project Ga0325403, IMG submission 205665) | Populus deltoides microbial communities from Bellville, Georgia, United States - Xylem-PdKOR-R4 | ecosystem: Host-associated > Plants > Phyllosphere > Stem > Wood/Secondary xylem...
AAAAAATCAATAATTAACTTGTAAAATCTAAAAGATGAGAAGATCATGTTATAAAACCTCGTAAATACAAAATATGTCTATAGCAATGAAATAAGTTTGGAAGACATGTTTTTTCAAGATTTTCATTAGTTACCAATGTTTCTTTTATATTTTTTTTTGGCTTGTTTTTATTAATTTTCTTGATATGTTTCAACTTTATACATTTCAAGGTTTTTAAAAGTTTCAAGGTTTCTTTTTAATTTTTTATATTTTTTGGACTTTTCATTTTTTTTAAGTTTGTCAAACTTAATTTATTAATTTATTTTTTTTAAATAATATTTTCTTTTGATGTTTTAAGGGGTATTTTTACAATAAAAATAGCAAGAAGGGTATGTAAAAGAAAATATAAAAATATAAGAGCATAAAAATAAAAATTCCTTAAAAAATATATAAAAGAATACAACTTAATTTATTTTATTTTATTTTCTTATTCTCTTTATAACTCATCATCCCTCTTGTATGGATATATATTTATCAATTTGGGCAGGCATGTTTAAATTTGTACATGTTTTTTGCTCGTAATTTTCTAGAGCCGATCGATGCTTGTAAATATTGATTAAATGCGTATCATGGCCTGTGCTCTTGAACACGCATCTTCAGGTAATTCGATTCTTAGGGTTTGGGGGTGAAGTTTTGGGATATTTTTAGTTTAATGGATATAGTGCTAAGTTGAGGGACATTATGACAAATAATCCTAAAGCAAAGGAGTTGAATAACCCTAATCTACTTTACTAATATCCAGACAGCTATTTAATTAATTGCTAATTAAATTAAGGTTTAACCTGTTTTTTTTTTAATTAAGATTTTATTTTTATATATATTTTTATATTTTTTATGTGTTGATGTAATAAATAAATTTTTTTAAAAAATATTATTTCTAAATAAAAACAGTTAAAAAAATAAGTTAAGCTCCACTTTTAAACAGTTACGAGAGAAACTTGGAAGAGAAGAACCGGCCGTTACCCAGCGTTTTCTTTACAATTCGAAGAATCTATCGCGCGGCATGGACATTATTTCGCGCGACTCCATTCTGTCATATGTAGTTACCCAGCGGATTTTTCTTCTTTTATTTAAGAGCACTTCTTCTATACACAATCATAGCTTCTTGAATTTCCGATGAAGATGACTTATGGTTTACTGGATGGCATGGTTCTCCACTACCCCCCACTACAACACGACTCAACAGGTGACTACTTCTGTACTTAAATTGCTGTTGGATCTACGAAAAGACTTGTCAATAGTTTCTTTTATATTATCTTCAATGATTGATCATAACTGGGGTTACCCTGTTTCCACTTTTCTCATGCAAGCTTCATTGTTGGGTTTTTGATTTTTTCTATGTTTGGTATGATGGATGAACAACTGAGGAAGGAAATAAAGGATCCTTCCCTATGCCTCGCTTGTAATTTACAATCTGTCCTTTGCTTTTCCTTGTTTTTGGAATAACAAGATGAATGGGTCAAAATCCATCATTTCTCCTTTTCATACTTTCATTTTACCGTAACCTTCCTCACATTAATGGAAAGATGTATTTTGAGGCTTAAGAGTGAATGCGTGTTCGTTCTATGTTCATGCTTAGTTGTAGTTTGCTCGCAATTTTAACAAATTCATCTCACAAATTACTTTGCTTGATGGTAGTTCACGTGCTAGAGTTATTCATAGAGAATTGTTTGTACTGTTACTAAGATGAATTTGTTGTATGGGCTCAGAGGAAGCAAACATGCTGAGAGTGCCTCAACATATGTTGGCCCAACCAGGAGTACCACAGCATGGACTAAATATTACTGTAACTCCAGAAGATCAAAAGGAGAAGAAAAGAAAAATCGATGCCAATTATCGACAACGTTGTAAGGTATAGCACTGTACCTTCTGGTCTTCCTCATGTGAGGCAAATAGCTAGAGAAATCATGTTTTTTCTATATATATCTCTTAATTTCTTTTTGGCAGATAAGGAAAAAAGAGCTGGGAATTAACTTGCAAATTCTTCGGGAAGAAAATGCTCATTTGAAGAGGGAGAATGAGTCTTGTAGGAAAGAAAATGATTCAATGGTTCAAAAATTGCAGTCAAAAGAAGGTGAAATAGGGAACCTTAAAAGAGATATTGGCAACTCAAAGAAAGTTATTTCTAATCAAGAAAATCTGTTGGAGTTACTGTCACAAAACCCTTCTGTGCAACAACTAATGGTTGATCTCTCTCTCTCTCTCTCTACACACACACACACGTTTGTATGTATGTATGTATGTATCTATATATATACATGTGTGTATGTGTATGTGTATGTGTATGTGTATGTGTATGTGTATGCATGTATGTATGTGTGCGTGTTCTTTTTTTTCTTGCACCCATCCCCTTAAAATTATTCATCTAGGCTGAGCTGATTTATTTGTTGGTATTACATTTTTGGGCATATGAATTAACACTTATTAATATGCCTCATCTAGGCTTGTTGAATTCTTCAGATTACGCGAGACAAAACTTTTAATGAGTAGTTGATAGCTAGATATGAAGAAAGTGTCTATTGGTGATTAGTCTTAAAAGCTAATGGTGAATCTCTAACTATTGATCACTTTGCAGCTTTGTGTTTGATTTTTGTCTTAAATCCCAAGATCTTTTTATAATTTGTATTCCTTTATCTTCGTTGAGCAAAATTTCTGAAAAAAAAAGAAGAGATTATAAAATTTGCAGCCAATTACACATAACAGGAAGCTATTGATCACTTTGCTTAAATCTTCAGGGCTTGTAGCTAGGCTTCAAGCATACGACTGTACATATCCTTGTCTTTCTATTGTTACGATGATGCCTAATCAGGCAAGTCAATGTTAAGAATACATTTCTAAAAGGTAAGTTGGATGAAGAGGTTTTGTACTCCGCTACGATGTAATGTTAATTCTATTTTTCTTTACATATTTATAAATCAGACGAATCTTATGAGTTGTATTAGTTCCATGAGTTTGGGTTCAGGGTTTTAGTCTAGTCTCTATTGCCCTGGGTTTTTAGTGCAGCTAGCCATGCCAATCTATCTGGGACTATTTTCACTATCCACTCAAACATTTGATGCATCTGTAGTTAGTTGAAGTGAAAATATAGCTCGAGGTTCTAGTGTTTCCATCACACTCACATTCTGATGTAAGATGATTTTTTTTTAATGCTAGGTAACTGATTAGCTTTAATGATACCGTGTGGCAAATCACATACTGATTTTGTTTCTATTGAACAAATCCTTTGATTTACTTTTCGTCCTCTTTGTATTACTAAATATATACCGGTTACAGTGATAGTCATGTTAGAGACGTTGTCTCGTATCATTTTTTTTCTTGGTAAAATTGTGGTTGCAAATGTTTCTACCTGTAACAAGCTAGTGAACTTGTGGATGACAATGCTTTCTTTACTGTTGTAGCGTGGACCTAACCAACTTGAGATGGTGCTGCTAGAAAATGAACGCAATATGCTGTGTCAAAATGCCAAGTGGGATAATTGGGCATCTGAAAGAATACAACTTTTGAATGAGATTGAGAAATTGGGACAGCGGAATATGGTGCTCCAAATGCAAAATCAAGCATTACGTGACAAGATGCTGAACCAAAAAGACTGTTACATTAAACTCAATCCAAGAAAATCAAGGATGACAATCACCGCTTGCAATCACCACCAGCCGATTTTTTAAACCGCCAGCCACCAACTATCAGCCGTCTTCACAAATTGTCAATAGCCTTTACAAACTATCAGCCACATTTACACAACCACCAACTAAAATTTTTCTTGTTTTTAATTTGTGTATAAATAGATAGCTAAGTTTATGTTATAGTGTGTGAGAAAGATAAGAGAGAAACACTAAAGAAAAAAAAAGAGTGTGTTAAAAGTTTTTATTTATTTTATAAGTTTCTTGTTGTTGAAATAAAATAGTGTGTTTTATTTTTTTTAAGTGTTTCACAGCCACCACTATAGGAGGAAGCATGAGAAGGTACCATTAAATATTTTGCAAGGATTATTTGCATAGTTTCACGCAAAAAGTGCTTGCAAACTCTCTTCTCGTACAATAGTTAGCTAAATGTATTTTTGTAGTTTCCTTGTGCCAAGTTTCTCAGCAAGTACACGTGGTTTCCTAGCTCTATCATTTCCATAACTTTTCTCTCTCTCCTGTGTTCAAGTGCTCAAATCAGGAACCACGAGTTCAAAAGGAAATTTGACAGAAGGAAAAATTTCACGACATTTAGCGCGGCTTTGCCGACAATGGCGGTAGTCATTGCTTTGTTGGTTTCATTTTTTGAAATAAGTGATTTGATAAACTTCTTTTTTTTTTTATTATGCAACTTGTAAAGACATCTAATTGAAACAGTTTGAAGAGACTTGTAATGAAATGTGGCTCGTATGACTAACTTGAAGATTATATATATCTCTAGAATGTCTGTGTCATGTCATGCATCTAAATGTTTGGATTTCTATAAACTTACAAGGAAGTTGTATTGGATTAGTGATCTTGTACCTGAAATTGCCACTCTCCCTCTTTTTTAGTGCAGTAGCCATTCACAGCAGAGAACAGTTGGCCTCAAGATTTTTTACTGAGGGCTCATACTGATGACTGTGCTTGTGTGTGTTCATGCAGGATATTGAGAGGCAATTTCTTCTAAAAGGGACATCAATTTGCTGATGTTGCGGTTAGAGGTTAGAACCAGTTGTGACAAATGGAGGATGTTTTTGGTAATTTGATTTCTCGTAAATTTATTTATTTATGAAAAAAAATGAGATCAGGTTTTTTTTTTTAATTTGAATTTGAATTTTAATTTGAGGATGACTGCATTACAAATTGTAAGAATACTCCATCTAAAGTTATTGTAATTGATAAATGGGGTTGGGGAAAGAAGGGTGCTCGTCCTTTTTCTTAATTATAGATAGAAAAAAAAGCCCCCCATATTTTCTTAATAGTAGCCTATTGGCCATTTATAATTTCTTTTAGATAAGATTTTTTAAAATTTATCTACTATCAACCGATAAGATCTATACAAATTTATCGGCCAATAAAACCAAGTCCTCAACAACAGGTTAAAAGGGTTGTGTTTCACATGGTACCGCAGTGACCTCGTCAAACAATGCAGCGCTTTGTGTAGTCTTCGTCAATGATGGATGCTACCTTCATTTTAAAAAGAACTCAGCTCGCCCATGATTCCTCACAACCACATCTCACCAACAAACCCTCAAAATGCATTCAGCCGTCCAGTTCAGATACTATATATTCATCAGAAACTATGAATATTTCTGCTGGTGCTAACAACTTTTCTGGTCTTGACATTATTATGGGTACGTGAATATGTTTTGAATCTGTCTTTAGCTAGAATTTTTCCCTTCGTCTATGCTTATCTTGGTTTATTTATAATCTTCAGGAAGGGGAAGAAAAGAGGAGTACAAAATATTGAGGATGTTTGCATCAAGCAGCTTTATGGAGCCGAATCAAGTTCATATATCTGAGATGACTTGAAGCTGCATTGATGAGAGTATTTACTTTGCAAATCGTTATTTAGGATGACATGATACATGCAGCACAGTAAAGACAACGTTTGGTTTGGACGAGTGGGTGATTTTAGAAAAAGAAAACAGGATGCTCGGACAGACAAAACATGCATGCTTTTCTGTCAGATTATATGCAAATCTGAACGACACCTGGCCTGTAAGGTACAACTCTTTATTGAACAGTTACCTTAATTTGAGACTGATGAAGAAAAATTGTCATTAAGAATCGTTATTTCATAGATTGTTTTTTTTAATTTCAAGAACTAATTAACGGCGCCGATGCTATTAATTAGGAAATTATGAATAATTTATATGTGATGGTTTATGACTGCTACCAAAATTTGAATCCTGGTAAAAGAGTTAAATGTTACGAAACCAAACATAGAGCTTTGATCGATCTATCAGTGAGTTATATTTTGATTTGCTTTTCGAAAATGAAAAATGTCAGATCCGAGTGACGATCGAGGGGACCAACGTGCTGTCTTTTTCATTTTAACTTTCCACGATTTTAGAATCTAAAGTAATGATGTGATTTTTCTTTTCTTTTCTTCCTTCAACATGATCAAGACATCCCTCGTAATTGAAGAAATGATAACTTAATTAAAACTAGTGATGATGATACCAAGGGCTAGAGCAAAGTGATCAGACCCAATTCATAGTATAATCATGGATCGAAAGTGATGCGCCTATTCATCGATCTATGCATTAATTAATTATAATATAAACTCTGAAACGTTCATAAGGTTAATTAAAAGATCCTCCTGATGCACTTTCTAAGTTACACAGACCACTGAGATTTTAAAAATTTGATGATAGTTTTTAATAAGATATTATAAATATTATATTTTATACCTTAAATGTTCTTGCATCTGTAAATCATTGTAGTTTAATTGTAAGGGTGTAATAGGCTAGACGTTTAGAGTAAAAGAAGGTTTATATAATATATTTAATCGGTGATTTTTATGAATTCATGATATCCAAAGAAGCTGTAATTTCATTAAATCCAAGCTGTCCACTTTTCTTAACATTATGAACCACATCTTGAGACTTGGCATGATAACTTTCAGTCTGCTTACCAACAATTTTGTATAATCCATGCCCTAATCCATTACAATACTCGAGCGCATAATTCCAGTACTTACCTTGGAACATATCCTAAAACAGGATCCAGATTTGTCACTTTATTTCGAAACACTGATCAGTGGCATTGCAGTTGATTTAATTTGCTGCAGAATTAGAGAAACGGCAAAGGAATACCATGTTGCTCATGTTGCTGCTGCTGCTGCTTTTAAAAAAAGTATTGGAGCTTTGACATGAGCAGCTGCTGCTGCTGCTTTTAAAACAAGTATTGGAGCTTTGACCACCTTGTTTAACAATTAGGCTTCACCTCGCACGTTGTCGATCACGTTCTCATGGGCCTCGCATACGATGTTCATCATGTCTACACACATTATTGAATATTACTCGGTGCCAACTACGCCCGCACCAGCAGCAGTAATTAAGAAAGCGACTCCCAGTACTCCAGTAATTAAAATCTATCCACAAGCCTCTTTCTATGAAGAAACAAGACAGGTAATCCTAAAACCCATTCACACTCTTGGTATACTATATGATTACAATGAATTATGGGACCACTTGATCGGCACTGTAATTGGATATATGGTTGGCGTTATTTCAAGTTGAAATGAGGGAGGTTTTTTTTTTGAAGGGAGAGATGTTTTTAAATATTTAAACTAACTGATTTATATGTGGAAAGGTTTTTTTTATTGTCAATAAGCTCGGTTAAGAAAAACAATTACTCTCTTTTGCTTATCAATATATATTCTGTGTTTCTTTTGCTAGAGCTTGAACTTTATTTATTTAATATAAAAAAATAATTACTTACAAATATAATTTTTGGTCTCTTGATGCGCATTTCTTTCAAAATTTGATATTGTAAATCGTTTTTGCAGATTAAAAAAAGAAAAAGAAAAAGAAAGGAGAAACTCGATCGAGAGTACTCACGAGCTGGCAGCAAGAGTACTAGCTAGTTGGAAAGGTCATGGATTGAATTTTTATTTTATTTTATCTACTGACTTGGAAAATTATGCCCAAAGAGTGTCCAGGTCCTTTTTGATTAAGTGGGCCATGGTCAAATTTGGGCACCAAAAGGGTGGGTTTTTTTTTTTCTTCCCAATCTTATGCACTGGCTAGCTATGATATAGGGTACGTGGCGCCATTGGTGGCCTCCTCTTTGTTTTTTGTTATTATTAAACTCAACATCCTTGTCCTTAATTAACTTCTACTACTACAGCCCCGTTTTAAGGGCGAGCGACAAAGAACGTACACAAAAGGCAGTGGAGCATATATCGCACGATTGTTTATGTCATGGTTAGGACTCGATACCTTCATGATGCAAGCATGTCGTGCTTGCCCGATCGATTTCTTTCTATATCGCGCGTTTTCGCACAATTTACCTGAAATAAACGGACCTTCTCGATCTCTGGGACGGAGACGTAAGAAGCATTTTCTCTCCTATTTGTTTGCGTGGTTGTATCCTTTTTTGTAGTTGATTTCTGTTTGCTTTCAATTTTCTACAAGTAGAAGCTAATGGATCAGCTCAATTTGTATTGGACAGGAGGGGCTGAACTGTTAGATATGATGCCTCAGCTTCATAGAAGTAAGTTGATTCCAAGTATTAATTATGCCGACTAGGACAAAACCAAAGTAGTACTGCATGTGAACTGTAATTAATTCTCCCTACGTCCTGCTCTTTATTTTCCAGGAACTAGTTAGAGTCAAGCTGTATTCGCGTCAGACTACATAATCATATCTGAATATCTGTTTATGTGACAGTGGAGTATGTTCTGTTTCTTATTCTCTATAAGATTACTGATGCTCTTACTCGATCTCTGTTACAATGGTGCTTTTATCTTTATGGGAAACCTTTTGATTTTGTACCTTCTCATGCTTAGCTTTTCAATTATGTTCGTTTCCCTATGTTGTTATCTTTATCTGCTCTTGCTTTGAGGTGCCCTTATATGTTCATTCTCTCTCGCCATGGGTTTCTCCATTGTTCCTAATGTATTATTTTGCTAGGTTATAAAAAATAAAATAAAAAGGGGGTCTTTTTGAAGGGTTTTTTTCTTCTAAACTTTAATCGCAGCTGGAACAAACACATCTACAATCGATGAAATCACCGACGGCTATGGAGTGAACCCATTTCCAATCGGGCAGTGCCTATCACCTCTACCTGGAGAGTCTCCTACTGCCCATACTAAGCTGAAAATAAAAGCTCCTAAAACTCCCAAGGATCTTGAAAAGAAAAGAGCGACCGACAGGGCATATCGGCGACGATGCAGGGTAGTTAACTGATTGTGTCTCTTCTTATCTTTTTATTTAGACTTTTTTCTGTAATTCTTATGTTTTGATCAAATATCATGCAGGAAAATAAAAAGAAAACTGAGCAAGAATTGTTTGTGCTCACTGAAGAAAATAAGAAATTAAATAGAGAGAATGACGACTTCAAAAGGGAAGAAGTTGAGCTGCAAGAGATGGTGCAATCTCAGAAAGACGAAATGACACTGCTACAGAATAAACTTCGCCAACAGAAGGCCCAGCTTCAGAGGCAAAATGTAGTCGTGGATGTGCTTTCGAAGCAAGTAGTGAGTGTTTCTTCTTACCTCCTGCGTTTTTCACTTTGCCGATGATCACCACATTATACATGCAATAATCTAGATCAAATTAACTGAGCTAGCTAAGTGGTGGTAATTAACTGCTGGAATCTTGTTTGACACCCAATTTTCTGTGTCATCCATTTCATGGGCTCATTATGTTTACAAAAGGAGAGGGTAGCTCCTCTCTTCTCACCACAACAAGATTAATATATCAAACCTGAGCAAAGGTCATGGCTTTCCCTCTTTCCCCTATATATTGAGTAAGATATAGAGAATTGTGTGCCCTAATTAAGTTTGGTGAAGCCTCATTCAGATCGCTAAAGACTAAATCATAAAAAAGAACTAATTAATAAGTAATCAACGTGGAAGAAATCACGAGTGGTTGTAAGATTTTTTATATGTAAGTTGAGAATCTCACATTAATTAATTAAAGATACTCACCTTTTTAGTGAATGCAACATGAATCAAATATGAGGCAATTCTTTGGCATGCTTTAATAATTAATTAGAAATTTAGGTTATGGATGTCCAAAAGTCTTCGGTACTTTGTCTCCCTAGCTAGCTAGCAGTTATATTAAAAAAAATAAAATTGGTTGTTTGTGTGTGTGTGTGTTTCTAGCTTGATGAAACTTAGCGTTTCCATTGCTATTTTTAATTGCTGAATCTCACTCAAGCTTACACGAGGAAGTGAACTCGGTAATCATCTCACGGGCGTTTCCATTTCTTTCTTTTGATTGCAGGCGAGTATCGAAGATAATATGGATCCTCAGCGCGAAAATAAACGGCTGAAATTAGAAATGGGTTTGCTGATTAAGGAGATTAACAACGATGATTATTTAAACCTCATTCAACTTCGAGCAAAAAACATAGAACTAGAAAAAGAGAAGAATGTTCTCCAATTGATTATTGATGCCTTATGTGCAAAGATAAACAAGGATAATGACCTCGACTTATTCTAAAAAAAAGGATAATGACCTCGAACCAAAGCAAGCATCCTAATTAAGGTAAAATTTCTACCTTGTAACTCCTTTTGTTTTGCTTTTTTTTTTATCTTTTCGATCTTCGTAGTTTTTATGAATTATCAAATGTATTTTAGTATTTTGTTGCTAATTTTTTGAGTTTAATTTCCTGTGTTAAGTTTTCTAATCAAGAAGCGAATCACACGGATGTAGAATTTATATGATTTATCTGTTTAATGTAGAACACTTTTTCTTTACTAATTTCTAACTTTTACATTACTAAAAAATAAATATTTTCAGTGACTAGAATATATCATTAATGATAATATAGTCATTAACTCTTCTTGTTGTACGAGGCTCCAAAAATCTTTTTTTTATAGAGAAGAATTTGTAGGATTCTGCGAACTACTGATCCGTGAAACCCCTCTTTTAATTTAACTATGAGTTCTTTATTCTAAGCACAACCATTGCTTGTAGAAATTAATCATCTTTGAATACAAAAATTCCAGGTACTGAGCTACAAAGTAAATGGATAGAGGGGGTGTGCTGACAGGAGAATTAAGAGGCTACAGGAATTTATATACCCAAGGATGTGACCTAATGTATTCTTAGAATTGCATGACCTATATATTTATATACCCAAGGATGTGACCTAATCATCATGTATGAAGGCTGTTCTTAGATTTTAGCAGCAGTGTGTTTTTGGTTCTCTTACCAGAGTATCAAGAAGTTAATAAATAAATTGGAATTTGGAGGTTTTGATTTGCCTTTTAAATTGGTAATCTCTCTTGTACTTAGTGTATCTAAATCTCACTGGTTTAGGCCATCTTATAAGCCTACTACTATTGTTCATGTGCACCGGTCTCCCCCATTTGATGGATGGAAAAAATTGACAGTGATGGAACCAGCAAGGATGATCCGTACAGCGCCTGGGATATTTCCTTGGGGTATTTCATGGCAGGATTTGCAGCTGGATTGGTTATGGAATTTGGGAATCAGATGTTTGCATCTTGAAGTAGCTTCCCAAGTGGTTAAACATGTTTTGGCAGATGATCAAGGACAGGGCTGGCCTTTATGCTATTTTTCCAAGATAGGTATAAATCTTCCACGCAGAGACTGGAGGGCAGAAATCTCTCCAGTGTAAGGGGAGTCTAGCTCATGTGCTGATAGACTTGTGAATTAATCTTGATGTAAATCTTGATATATATATAAGACTTAACTTTTTGGAGTCTCTCGTGAAGGACCAATCTGGTTTACACTTTGCAAGGAATTTTAATTACAAGAACTGATCTCAAGCCTTACAGTGCATCTGCAACTATTTTTAATGTTGCTCTTGAAATTTTTTTATAATAGATTGAGAAAGTCGGAGGATTCGGAGAAATAA
>Ga0325403_1005974_pt1 | contig 11542 bp, 8 predicted proteins | sample PopdelMetagenome_19_FD_205665 | JGI IMG/M metagenome (GOLD analysis project Ga0325403, IMG submission 205665) | Populus deltoides microbial communities from Bellville, Georgia, United States - Xylem-PdKOR-R4 | ecosystem: Host-associated > Plants > Phyllosphere > Stem > Wood/Secondary xylem...
GCTAGCTGCATTGTGTCACAGGTCAAACTATTTTTTTTTATAAAAAATAATGTTTAAAATAAGATTAAAATTCTTTTTATAAAAATAATTGAATTAATTTAGGTTAACTCATAACTTAAGTCATAAAATTTGGATATCCTGATAAAAAAAAAACTACAAAGTTGTTTTTTATAAATAAATAAAAAAAACAATGTCGAATGATGAAATTAAAAAAAAAATAAGTAAAGAAAAACGATGTCAACCCGTGTTAATTTTCCAAACATGTAACTCAGGTTATTAGACCGGAAGCACCTGGAAAAACCACGAAGTTCAATCCCTGACCAGTCAAATGTTGCAAGATGAAATTAAAAAAAAAAAAAAAACTATACAAAAGGATTCAAAACAAAAAATAGCAATTAAAAAAATGAGGATCAACATAGAAATAAAAAATAAATTAGAGGAAAACTATAATTTTTTTATTGAAATGTGAAGTTGAAAAGAGAATCAATTTAACAAAAGGATAAAAAAACAATCAAAAGAACGAGGATCAAATTAGAAAATAAAATTACATGTCACAAATTGGGATTGAAAGATGAAATTGAAAACAAATCAAGATTTTACAAAAGGGCTAAGAAAAAAATAGAAATAAAAAAATAAGAACCTAAGTTAAAATCTCAATAAATAAAAGGGGAACTCTAAAATTATGCATGTCCAACAAAAAATTTGAAGGAAAAAAAGAGAAAAGAGAAGGGAAAAAAGAAAGAAAGTTCCTCTAGTGTCTAATCGTTATCACCAATGCCACCTCAATAGGAAGACAATAGTGTGACACCTCCAACAACATGACAAAAAAAGAGTGTTTGGTTGCTAGGAGATGTGGCACATGCCGCTCGAAGGGCACAGACACCTCTTACATGCTGACGCATGTGTTGTACGTGCTAGCTACTTTTCTTGTTTTAATTATATTTTACATTTATTTAAAAACTAAATTGCTCCTAAGCCCCAACCTAATAATAACAAAAAAAAAAAAACAAGTTTGAAATTACAAAAATTCCATGAATGCAAGTTTCTTTTTTTTTTGGTTTCTTTGAAGGGTAATTAAGTCATTCCATTATGCTTTAGAAATATAAAAGTATAAAAAAGCCCATGTACACTAAATATGAAAAGACTGAAATGTCTCCAATCAATTTAATAATAATCAATGGACCCAATAAAAAGATTGTATTACCCCCAATACAAAAGGTAATGAGTTGTTTTCAGAAGAGCAAAATCATTAGTGCATTGTCAAATCCACAATGTACTGAATCTTGTGCTATAAGACTTTTCTCATGCCTTTTAGGTTTTGTTAATAGTAGCATGGTATTGATATGAAAACAACCTTTCTTGCTAGCTAATATGTAGAGACCGTAGTTATAAAACTCGATCTCATCCAAGATTCAAGTCACAAGTTAGGTATGTCTACCCGAGTTAATTTAGGTCAATCCAAAACTATGTCATTTTAATATTTTTAAAAATTTAAAACAATATGTTTTTTTAAACAATATTAAAAAAAACAAATGGGGTCTCACTTTGGTTTTGACCAAGTCGATCGAGTTGCCAGTCAACTTCCACCACGTTCGATATAAAACCCAATCTAGACTAGATTTTAGGTTGGTAGGTCATTGGATTGACCTACCTAGCTGAGCTAAGTTAAATAAAACTGATAGAAGCTATTTTTCAAAGAGAACAAAGGGTGTTAATTAAAAAAAAAAGGATAAAAGAAGAAGCAATAAACGTGCCAAAAAATCATCAATATTTTACAATAAAAATAATAATTGTGCACAACAAAACAAAGTTTATGATGATGTCCCAAAAAATCCAAATAGCTTAGGAGTAAGGCTTATTTGTCGGATAATCGGTTAATCTATTGATTCAAGCAATTTATTCTACTCTCTCTAGCTAAGGTAGTCGATAACCAGTACTTAGTGCCTGATAGGCCAAGGTGGTTGATGGCTGGTACCTGAAAAGGTCTCTTTTGGTGGATTTAGGGACTCTTCAATGTTTAAGTAAGTATTTTTTTAGAGAAAATATAACATGATATTTTAGAGAGAGACTCTAAAATAAATATATAGGCAAGAATGAAAATTGCAAACTTTTTTTTTAAGATTCATAGGGTCTTTATAGCCATGAATCTTATCCTTTTGTGGAGAAGAGGGGTTAAAGTGTCATGTTGCCCTGACAACATTAAAGAAATATAAATATTCCTTACACATTATTAATGAGGGATAAGTTGCAGGTATTTTTGAAGACTTTTGTATACCTAGAGGTATAAAGAGATAAGTACCTTTGACCTTAACATTTTATGTTAAGGTTCATGCTAAAAAAAAAAGCAAGCTGAGTCTCATGGCCCAATAAAGGACCTAGAAAGATCATTAGTTTTACATTCATCAAGTTTTGGTGAGATGCGGAGCCTTGGGATGTCGGGTCTGGTAGCTTGTCAGACCTACAGGTACTTGGGCTCAGCGCGTAGCTGAGTCTAGGGATGTTGAGTCATCACCCTGTATTTGGTCCTTTTTAAACATGGAATTTAGACAAAAAAAATAACATGTATAAAATATGTTGATCCATCAGTAGCCCCACAAGTCCTTGCATATTTAAGACATAAATATTTTGAAAGGTTACCAGCTTTAATTAAAATCTCTTTACCTAAGTTGTTTATGCCATTAATAAGAGACTTTTTACCTTTCTCGCGTGGGATTTTTTGTCTTTGAAAAACTGTTGGAATTTTTTATGGCTGTATATCTCATTTTAATTTGAATAAGATGACTATGTGGCTTATTTTCATTAAAAGAAGGTGTCATTTGGAAAACAAAAAAGGTAGTGCACATTCAATGCAGCAATTGAATAGACTTTTAGAGATATGATATGATATGAAAGGTTATTCATCCAACACTGAAGGTGAAAAGTTATTTCCTTTATAACCCTAATTGTTCTTGCTTCTATTTTTTTTTTACCTTCAATTTTTGTAATTTCTCAAAAACAGTTTTGTTGAAAAACCCTAAGCTAGTTTTGTTTTAATCTAGGAATAAACTATCATTCTAGGTGTTTCCCACCAAAATCTTTTTTTTTCTTTAGTTAGAATAGAAATTGACCCAAAAAGAGTTAGATATGTCCATAGAAACAGGAACGTTATCACCTTTAATACGGAGTTTAGATTTCAACTTGAGACCAAAGTAAAAAGCAGGGGATAAATGCCCATCAGACTGGGCCCAGAACTAGAAGGGGTGGAACCCCAATATTTACCTCTAATAGGAGAAAGTTGTTCTCTCCACATGAGAAGTTCTTTCTGTGATGCTATTAGAAAGATTCAAATGAAAGAAAGGATATATCAGGCCCCCAAGGATGATGCCCCTAGCACTGTAAGGGTGAAGGACATAAAGTTTGTTAACGATCAACAGGCATAAGAGTACATAACTCACATTCTCTCATAAACGTATCAATCAGCCGACTTTGGGCTTTGGATGCATGCGTTTAGGTATATTTTTCCTCTCCAAGGATGTGTGAGGGAAGTTTTTAGATACTACCAAATAAGTCCAAGCCAAGTGCACCCTAACGGGTGGATAATCTTTTTGGTCTTTGATAAATTTAGATAATCATATCCATTTTTGATAAGTTTTTTAAGCTTGTCAGAATTGAGCTTACAATTAATATCTTTAGGACCTGTTTCCATCTGGTCATTAGTACTAATGGTGGAAACAACATACCTTAGTTTTTTACCTTCGTTAACAGACCCATAGAAGCCATGAAAGGAACCCTGCATGGAAAACCTGCTCATGTCAAAAAATATAGTGGGAGGTGACTAATATTAAGGTATAATAGGCCAGTTAGCCCTATAGATGGGATGCAATAGATGTGGGTTTTTTTAAAAACTATTTGAGGGTACCTCTCCCTAATGTTAATAGTAGACCTTGTTTGAGTTTGGATGAGAAGAAAACATGTGTTGTATTGACAACGACCTTAACTAAATATGAAGTCAATAAGATGGTTAGAAGGGACTACTAAGCCTTGTTGCAAAGTATACAACTTCATTTTTTTTTGTTACACCTAAGTTCGTTGCTGACTTTATTTTTATACAGAATTGATAGTTGAAAGAGAAGGAAAAACTACAACAAGGTCTATAGAGAAAAGTTTATAGAAAGGGTATCCATCTTTTAACTTAAATGGAGGCAAAACTAGAGAAGAGATAAAAGATAACTCAATTATTGTAAATGAACTCCTTATCCTTAAGGACACAATGTAAGGAACATGAACTCCCGTAGAAACTAAAATTGAGGGTAGTCGTACTCCCCTACTTGAGGATCAAACAGATCTAACCACCCCTAAAGTGATTGCGGGCCCTACTATCTATTTTAAGAGAAAAATGGTCTTCACCCTTGTGGAGATCAATGTTCCATCCTCTAATATAGAGACTCTTATGGTGGCATTCCTTCTACCTAGACTTCCAACTTTATTTGCAGAGGTTGCAGTAGTTGGGCCCTCCACCCGGGCTATTCCTAAGGAAGTTGAATTTGAGTATACTTTTGTCAACATCGCTCTTGTTTATATCCTTTTAGTTTCCCTACCTTGACTAATAAGGAAAGGCAACTCATGGAGCATGTTGTCGGTGAAAGGTCAAGCCTTAGAAAAACTAGCCTTAAGGTGGTGAGACTGCTAGAAAGGATTCTCATCATTTCATCAAACATCTCGATGATGTTTAATGAGAGTCTGGACAAATAGCCTTTAATGTAAGAAACTTTCTTGTTTCCTTTTTTAGTTTGGTTTTATGACCATTATTCCTAACACTTAATTTTTATAGAATTTTGTAACGTGCACTCACTCCAAGAGGTGTTAAATGCCTAAGAAAAACCATGTAAGGGGAGGACATTGCCAAACATAGGGCAAATCATGATGCCTTCTAATGACTAAAGAATGAGAAAACTATTGTAAAGGTCGAACAGAGAAGCCTTAAGGTGGTTTATTCATTGATGAAGGGACAAATACAAGGCATTGTTCTTCAATTGGGTTCCACTGATAAACTGTTTCAGATCATTTATAACCAAGTGGGTGTCCTGAAACAGGAGACCCCTTGAGGTGAAGACCACTCAAAACGATATGATGGTTGAGCTTCTCACTGCTAAAGAAGAAGTCTAGAGTTGATTGGTTCAACTGAAGGCTTTGAGGAACTCTTTAGGGGAGTTCGAAGAAATATTTGGAGGGTTTGAAGCTTTGTATGAGATGTTTAGGGACAAGATCTTTTTTGTTATGTCCAACTTGTATTTCTTCAATCAATCAAGGGAAATGCATATGGACTTCAATGTTGCCTTTCATCCAGTCCTGGTGCCTAGTTTTGCAGATGTGTTCCCAATTAGGGTTGTTGCTACTCAATATGGGGAATATCTAGCCGAGGAGTCTGGGCTAGATATCTAAGCCTCAACTCCCCATCTCCTCTTATGTAAACAACCTTGGTCTTGTAAGGTTTTTTTATGTAATATTTTTCATTATAAATTTGAATTTTACTTTTCATTTTTACATTGACTTGTGCAATCTATATGGATCTAACACCCATAGTAAAAAAATGATCCCAGGCCCTTAAGAAATATATTATTGCTGAACCATTTATATGTTTATGCTCATCCATATATTATTCACTAACAAATATTCATTTGGCCCTTTCCTGAACCATCTATATGTTTTTCATTCTAAGCTCATCATTGCGACTGAATCAAATTTTATATATTACATTTTGCCATTGTGGTCAACTTAATTTCCACATATTGTAAGTCATCGTTGTCGTCCATTTAATTTAAGTATCATCATTGTAATTTATTCCTATTTTTCATATTAAACTTTATTGTTGTGATTTATTTAACTTTCACATGATAAATTTCTGCCACGAAAACATATTCCTTCCCATATTATTTTATTTCCTTTCCACTTATGCATGCTTTCATTTATCATTAATTTCTTACTCCGTAGTCAATATTCACATAATATATTTTCTTGTCCTATAAGCAATATACATATTAATATCTCATTTTGCCCCCTCGACAATATGCACATACTATATTTTCCTACCTCGTAGATAATATGTTATGGATTAATAATATATACAATAATATAATAATATGTCATGAGACTTCTCTTACAATTTTAGTCTGATCCAACAGTTGGATTGAGAGTTATATTTAATATTGTAAATTTGGACAGTAAGTAACTTTATGTCAAAATTTAAATTTGCGTGCCATTTTATTAGTTTTTCTTATCCAAAACTAAAGTTAATTTACTAGAGATATTCATCCCAAATCACAACAATTTTTTTCCTTTTAATTTATAATTATTTTCAGTTAAGAATTTCCTATTTTACATTAGTTCATAATTTTTTTTTCCAACCTTAATATTTATCATGCTCATTTACATAATAATTATAACTTATCCATACTTTTTAGATTTATCCATTCATCCATAACTTTGGTTAGCGTTTTAATCAACTTATTGGATTCAATTAATCCATTTTCATATTCGAACTCGTCCTCTTCATTGTTCATAATTATTAATTCTATTATAAATTTGTAACTCATACTTCAGGCCCAATAACCCTCATCGTTGTGGCTGGATTAACATTTAAAATACTAGACTCGTCATTGTGGCTGATCTAAAGTTTCACACATTAATTCCAACATTAATGTCAATTTAATTTTCATATATTAGTATTCCTACTCTATATATGCATCTTACCTATCATTTATTTTCTTTCTCGATAGCAATATTTACACCACATTTTATTTTAACACTACTCTCCGTTCCTACGGTAACACTACTCTTTGTTTCTACGGTCGATATAAATACTTTCCAGATCATATTCATATGGCAAACTCATAAACATTTTATCAATAGCCTGCACTCATGTGGCCGACTCATAAATATCTTATTAGTAGCCCCCACTCTAGTGGTTGGCTTATAAATATTTGATTATTGGCCCCCTCACTCATGTGGTCTCCTCATAAATATTGTGTTATGAGATCCACCATTGTGGATGATTACAATTTATATCAAATTATTTTTGTCATTGAGGTCAATTTATATTTATGAAATGGTTACCGTTGTTATGGTCAATTTTTATTTATAAAACGATTATTGTCATTGAGGTCAATTTTGATTATATACTAGATGTTGCAATTGCAGTTGATTACAATTGCTTATTAATTACCACCATTGCGGTTTATTTCAATTATCTACCAATTACCACCATTGTGACTTTTTTCAATTATTTAATGATTACTTTCATTGTAGTTTATTATAAATCATATATAAAATATTATTGCATTCGCAGTCAATTATAAAACACATAATTTTTTTTATTATATGCAACAAAATTAAATATTCATTCTAATTATAACAACTACAAAAACATTTTAAATATTAAAAAGAGTAAGGGAGTGTAATCTCTTACCTTGAGCTCATATCACACAAGCTTTTAAAAAATCCAATTCCACTTTGTATCTTCTTCTACAACTCCTAAAACAATAAAAATTATTATTCATATCGTTAATAAACATTTAACACTAGAATCTTCATACATCTCAATATTGCAAATTTCATATTTTATACATTACAATTCATCAACTAATATTCACGTTATCATTTTAGAGTTTTAATATAGAATTTTATCTTTTTCACAATTTCAATCCACCACTTAAACACGACTATTCATTTACTTCATCTTATGTCTTTACTATAATATTTAACATCTAAATATTTTGTTATTCATTTTTGTAGTTTATTTTAATGTCCACACATTATTTCAATGTCCAAATGATTAATCTTTTTGGTCAGAAAAATTTCAATGTACAAATCATCAATTTTTTATCAATGAATTACATGTCTATGTTTTATCAAACACGTGGTGGATATTAATTTAAACTCTTATAAAATTAGTATTTGGACATTCTCATCCTTCCTAGTTCAATTCAACAATAGCTCAATCACACACTAACTCACTAACTCATTTAAAAGAGTCATAATCAACTTAAATCTATAAATCAACACTAAAGTTTCCAAATATTATTCCTATACTTTCCAACCATGAACCACAACATGTCAATCATCTATTTAAGTAATAAGTTTATTTCATTTACAACTTTTAAGGCTTTTTCATTACACCATAAACATTCGATACCACAAAATCATCCACCTTCAAATCCTTAACTTCCCCCAAACACACATACCACATGAAATCCACATATCCCACCAAAATCTTTTCTAAACACAGTTACCCATGCCTACTCATTTATTAAACACATAATACCAACAATTTTAACCAAGTTTTTCATCTCCCCTCATAATTTTGTCATGGTCAGCTTTAATAAATAAATTCCTCCTTGAATTATTTTCAGTTTTTTCTATGTTTTTACTCTAGTTATTACCTACACCATACTCTTTTTCATAATTTTTTAAACATAAAACACCCTCAATCTCTAAATAATTTCGTGAACTCTAAAATTGAGAAATTTAGGGGTCTTTGTCATTCTTCATAAATTGACCAAATTCATTTCATTTTTATGCATATAATTAACCCAACAAGAATGATACATCATCCAATTAACACTTAACACAACAAATCTTATGAAAACCCAAGTTCATGAATTTGGTCAATTTAAAATCAAGCATGAAAATTTCAAGCTCTCTCCTTCCTCTTTAATTTTTCTTTATTTCCTTCACAAAAACCCAAAACTCTCAACCCTCCTCTCCTCCCTCTCTAATTCCCTCCATTTGATTTAGTATATTGAATAAGAATCAATAACTCAACTTCCATACCATAAACAACTAGATTTGAAAGGAGAAAAATAGAAAGAGAAAAAAATCCATAATCTCCCCTTTCCCCTTCAAATTGTCATTTGCTACTATTGTAAGGAGGGGGAGGTGTTTTTTTAATGACAAAAATGCCCTCAAATCATTAAACTATAGTAAATTTTATAAAGCCCTTGGTTACGGAACTTTTTCGCTAAAGTCTCATTTTATTTTTAATATGGAGTAAATATAACCATTTAGGGACTTTTCCTTTGAAAATAATATTTTTTTTCTCAGATTATTATTTACTATTTTTAGTTAATTTTTTACAGTCAACACAAGACTTGCACTAACCATCAGTATTATTCGCATGAAACTCATACATTGATTTATTCAAAATTCCCTTCTATTTTTTTTTTTCTAAATATTTTTACCTCCAATTTTCACAAACCCTTCATTTAAAATAATTATTTTATCCGATTAAGAAGTTTTACTCAATTTATAACTAGGCTATTGTTTTGCGTATCAATTTATTATTTTGTTTCATATGAGATCTAAATAAATTAATAGGGGATTTTTAATCCTGTTCATAGTAATTTTTTCCTCTTTATTATCATTTTTCAATTAATGATTTCCTTATATAACACTAGTTTACTATTTTGGAAAAGGTTTGCACGGGTCATAAGTGATAAGGAATGTAGTACACCACGTCACTCTCCATAACTGTAGGAGATAATATAGCCAAATAGATATGAATTGTCGTTTACTTGTTGTTTTCTACTATAAATATACCTGCACATTGTCTATATATATAACTCTCTCACCACAGAACAAGTGTGGTTTTACAATTCCTTTCAATAGGTTTGGTAGGTTGACTCGGTTTATTTTGGGTTCTTTTTTAATTGATTTATTTTTTTAATTTCAACTTTTAACAACCCAATCTTTGTTTTATTTTTTTCTTTGAAATTGTACTTTGTATTTTTTTTATTTTTTCCTATTAGGTTATAATCGATCTCATGAATTTAGTTTTTTTTTCAATTTCAACCTTCAATATTAGATCTATTAGAAGTTGATCTTCATAATTTTTATTTATTTATATTTGATGAGGTTATCGTAATCTTATGACTCTAGTGATGGGTTTGGGACATTAACTAGAGTTGACTAAGGTTTTGTTTTATAGTAAGAAGTCTTGTCATTTCATTTTTATATTCAATTTGATACTTGTTTTTTTTATTGCTATTTGTTTTGTCTTCAATTCATTTTTTAATTGATATTTTTTTTCATTTTTATCCCTCATCAGTGGGTTGATTAAGAATTTAGATTCATGGTTTATTTTTATTTTCCATATATGGAGTAATCATGGCCTCATGACCCGAGTTAACGGTTTGGACTGTTAGTCCAGGTTGACTTTAATTTTTTTTTTTGTCTTTTCTTAAAAAAATTTGTTTCAATCTCATCATTTAAAGGTTGGAGATTGGGCTTTGTTGATTTTTTCTTTTACTTTCTTTTACATGGGTTTATCTCGGTGTTATAACTTGAGCTATAGGTTTGGTGGTTAGACCGAGTTTACTTAGGAGTTTTTTTTTGTTGAGTTTTTTTTATAATTGGATTTTTTTAAGTTGTGCTCTACAACATTGAGTTATTTTGGGAATTTAGCTTCTTAATTCTTATGAATTTACTTTCTACAGGGTTATCTTGATCTCACAATCAAAGTCAAAGGTCTAGAGAGTAACCTAAGTTGACTTAGGTTATTTTTTTAGGTGTTTTTAAATTGTTCTTCTTTTTAATGTTAAACCTTCAACATTTAGTTGGTTTGGAATTAGACTTTGTGATTTTTTTTATTTTCTATCTCTTAAGTTATTCCAATCTCATCACTCAGATTATAGATTTACCAAGTTAACCTGAGTTGACAATGGTTTTTTATCTTCTTTTTTTATTTGTTTTTTTTTCTATTTTATCTTCAACAATAAGTTGGTTTAAAGTTGGGCTTCATAATATTTTTTTTAATTTTTTTTCCATGGGGTAATTTCATTCTCATGACTCGGGTCACGAGTTTAGTTGGTTGGGAATTATTCTTCGTGAGTTTTTTTTTTTACTTTTTATTAAGTTATTCAGGTCTCATGACTATAATCGCTGATTTTTTGGGTTAACTCGAGATGACTAAGATTTTTTATCTTTTTTTAAAACTTTTTATTTTTCGATATTTGTCCTTCAACAATGAGTTGGTTTAGAGCTAAACTTTTTAATTTTTTAAAGTTTATTCGGGTTGACTTAAGCTGCTTTTTTATTTTGTAAAAGAAAAATTGATTTTTAAAAATTTTTCCCCTTCAACATTTTTGCTTATTGGAAATTGAGCTTCCTAATTTTTTTTTCTTTCTATGAGACTATCATGCTCTCATAACTCAGGTGACATGTTTTGTAAATTCATCAGGGTTGGTTCGGGTCGATCCGATATGTCTCAGTTTTAATATTGTTTTTTTTTTAAATAGTATCGCCTGATATGTCACCTTCTCAATATTTAAAAAAGTGTCATCTAATGTGTATTAGATTTTCAATTCATTATTGGTTTTTTATGTTAAAAAACATATTAACAACATCTTTACATTTGTTGTATGCTTTAAAAAAAATTTATCTGTCTAGCACCGTAGCTTAGGCCAAGGATCTAACATAAATAATTATTGGCATGTTTTTGTCATGATAAAAATAATTTTAAATGAAATGAAATGACATTTGATATTTTTATTTTTGAAAGAATGAAAAT
>Ga0325403_1005975_pt1 | contig 11540 bp, 7 predicted proteins | sample PopdelMetagenome_19_FD_205665 | JGI IMG/M metagenome (GOLD analysis project Ga0325403, IMG submission 205665) | Populus deltoides microbial communities from Bellville, Georgia, United States - Xylem-PdKOR-R4 | ecosystem: Host-associated > Plants > Phyllosphere > Stem > Wood/Secondary xylem...
TAGAAGAGAAGAGGATCTGGGAGGACTTTGAGGAAGAACAAGGCTGTTCAGGGGTCCCTTTTCCATTCACTCCCCAGTTGAAATTGCAGGAGCTTGTAGCAGCCATTTCTCTGTCTTGTTTTTCCTCAGTTTCACAAATGTCACACGTTTGTCGAGTGGTTTTGTGGGATATTCTTGGAAGTTGGTAGGAGCAGTGGTGGTGTAGGATTGACAATCAACAATGCTTGGAGACTAGGAAAGAAGGAGTCCTTAATTCGTCCATGTATAACTAGCTATTTGAATATATTTTCTTTCCAACAAAAAGATTGAACATACATGTTTTTTTACATAAAAATTATTAAGTTTATATAAAAACAAATTTATGTACATAAAGTCCAAAACTATTTATGTTAATAAATAAAAAAATTATTAATAATAATTAAATATATATCTAAAAAAAATTGAGAAACGAATGTAAATTAAGATATTTTGATCTCTTACCTAATTGTATTCAATGATTTTATTTATTAAAATTAATTTTTTATTTAATAAAATAACAGTAGAAATATATACACGTATAAAATTAATTGAAAGAAATCAAATAAAAAAAATATCTCACAAAGTTTCTCTTATTAGAAATACTATCCAAAATAAATATTTTTTAAATGAATTTTAATTATATAAAACATATAAAAAATTATAGTTGAATTAGAATAATCTCTTCAAAAATTAAATACATATAAAAAAATTTAAAAAAATAATTATTTAAAAAGGGTTAAACACGAAAAATAAGAAATTAAAGAGAATTGATATTAATTTAAATATAAATTAAGAAAATATTAAAGAAAACACATATAAAAGAGCATGATTTTTTTAAAAGAAAAATTACAAAAACAAAGACGTCAGTTGTCGTTGGGGCCTTGCAAGCCGGGCTAGCGTCTGACCCTTCTAGAAACGGCTCACGCACAAGCCCTATTTTTAAAATGAAATCATGTTGAATGCCCGATTATTTAAAAAAATATATTTCAGATGACGCATGGTCTAGTTTTCCCTATATTTCGGTTATTATGGTAATAAAAAAAATGAGGTCTATGTTTTTTTACCTAAAAACTTATTTTTCAACACATTTGAACCCAAAACACTTATAAAAAAAACCCTAAAGACCTCGAGAAACCAATAAATGATCTTAAAAATACCACACAAAAACTCGAAAACAAAAATCTTATTGAGCTTAGATTTTGTTCTTTAGACAATTTCAAGGTAAAAAAACATCTAAGTGGAACTCTCCTCACAAAATGAAACTTAGTAATATCAAGATTGACCATTTTTGTGGTTGAAATTGGTGTCAACACAAATTTTTTTTCTTTGTCATTGGAATTCAGCAATCTCTCTCTCTTCTCTCTCAAATTAGAGACTAAAAAATAACAAAAATAAACTTTTGTATTAAAATTGATTTTTTAGAATTTAAAGGACCTAATTGTATGAATTATATTATTTTTAAAGATGGAGGACTTAAATGTATTTTTTGTCAAAAATTTAGAACGCCTCCTATTTTTGGCGTCTTTTTCATTTTGATCTTTCTTCCTCTAATTCCATCTTACTTGAGAAATCAAAAGCAATTGCCCTTTAATTAGGATCCAATTACCCAAAATAAAACTTTGAGGGTCAAAACAAATTAATAAAAAATGAATAGTGAATCTACAGTAACCTATTAGTGTTCACCTTTATAGTAAAAATGTCACATTAAAAGTCTTTTAATGTTTTTTATAATTATAAATTCTAGCCTAGCGTAACTTAGCCTGGCTCTTGTTTCACTTGAAAAACAGGTTATGAGTTGGATAAGTTAATTCAAGTTAATCTAAAATAATAAATTACAATCTTAAAAATATTAAAATTTAAACTAGATTTCACTCGAATTATAACTAAATTAACAAAGTTACAAAATGACAACTTATACAATTTTTTTAAAAAAATTTAAATTATATTTAATTTGAACAAGTTTCAAGATATTGATAAGATTTAATTAAATTAACACTCCGTCGGTTTGATACAAGACCTTGCCTGAATTAAACAGTGGATTGGTAGATTACCAAACACTGCTTTGCTATTGCTGGCATGTTTTGGTCAGGCGGCTGTTGTTGGGCTCTGAATTTGTTGGGCCAGTACAATGCCCATATTTTAAGCATTGATTGGATACAAACCACTGGATATTCTTTTACTATTTTATTCAATTCTATTTGCTCAAATTGAAAGAGGCGAGGCTAAAAATAATTGTGGGAAGAGGATGAACACAAATTCAGAATAAAATATATGGCCAAAATAACAGAAATTTTAATTTTTTGAGAGCCCAATGAGAAAAAATTAAAAGAATTAACATAAATTTAAAGTAAAGAGAAAGGGATAAATGTGAAATAACAGAATTCTTATTTTTTTATTTTTTATTTTTTGAGGGGAAAAGGAAGCTCATAATAGCCATAAACATTATCCGTTTCTGAGTATCATATTCATATTCATAGTTTTCACACTTGATATATTCATAGTTTTTATACTCGGTCTGCTTCAAGATCTGAATTCTAGGTTTTGAACAGGTTATTAGGTCAATTATTTTTTTAAAAAAATCAAAACGACGTCATTTGAATAAAAAAATAAAAATCAACAAATTGCAACTGAGTTTTTTACAGGTCTTATCTAGTCACACTGAATTTTTCTTTTCTTTATTTTTTTTTCAACCCGGTTCTAGTCTCGGATCAAACTGCCGGACCAGGTTTCAAAACTATAATCATGTCTAGATTTCCTTTTAAGTGTGTTTGTTTTACTTCAACCAATCACTTTAAGTCACGTTGTTTAAGAAAAAGTGAATTCGTTTTGAAATTTCATGAAAAATAAATTTAAAAAATTTATTAATATTTAATATTTAATTTTATTATAAAAATATGTTGAAAATTATTTTTTTGATATTTAATGTAATAGCTGAAAAGCCCTAAAAATAAATTACAAGAAAAGGGGCTGTTTGATTATATTTTACTATACAATGAAGATAATTGAAAAATATTTTGTAATATTTTTTTGTGTGCACCAAAAAATCAATTACAAAATATAAAGTGTTTCTCATGGTTCAAATAAAATGTTTAAATATAAATATTTCATAACTCAAATGAGATATAACTTAATTATTATTTATTTAATAATTAGAGTTTAAGTTAAACCATTTGAAAAATAGAAAAATAAAATGCGCAGTGTATAGAATTAAAAAAAAAAAATTCTCGCTGTTAAGAAAATTGATAAACAATAAGCTTCAAGATAGTTTATAATAGCAATATGCAGACATAAATAATAATTTTATTAACAAGTAACATCCTAAATGGAAATTACTTATCCAAATTTAAGAGAGGAAACACTTTCCCCTGTCAAAAAAAACCTTTAAAAGGGTGTTGTGTAGCTAGGTTCGATTTAGGTTGATTGGTTGGTGATGTAGTGGAGGCTAGAATTCTGGTTTGATTTCAGGCAAAGGGTGGCTAGAGTTGCTGGTTTATAGAGGAGATGAGGTAGAGAGAGTGATTGTTTGTCTTGGTTATGGTGGCTGTTATATGGGTTACTTTAAACTCTCTATTTGAGTCATTTGATTGTTGTGGGGTTGTTCAACAGCGTGGTGGCTGGATGTGAAGGAGCTGTCGTGACTGGTCAACAGTGGGTGGTTGCTGTCTGTAGATGGTGGCATGACTGTGGCTACTGTTCTGTAGGTGGTGGCATGGCTATGGTTGCTAATGTGGGGAGGATGAAATGATTTTTGTCTGAAGAGAGAGAAATCACGAGCAGTCTTACTATTAGACAAATATGCAGAGAAAGAATTTATATGCAATTTTTATCTTTTGATTGAAATAGTCTATTGTCTTTTGATTGGGACAAATATGAGATGAAAAGAAAGAAGGGAATGGACACAAGGAAAGAATAAAGGGGAAGAGATTGATAAAGAAGAAGGATATATTATATATATAAAAGGTAAATTCATTGTTTTATCTAAACAATAACTAAATATGTAAATTTTAAATTAAATAAATATGTAAATTGTAATTTTCTAAACAATAACTAATGTAAAGGATACAAAGTGTAACTACCTGACAACATTGAAAATTTTGCAGTATTGGATGAGAGGCAGCCATGATGCTTTAATGTAATATAATTGAACTTTTTTAAAAAAATATTAGTCTTGCTTTTGATAAAGCTTAATTATATCATTGTATTCTTCTTAAAAAATTCAATCATAATCTATATAGGTTATCGCTTATGTGCGGTATCGCAGTAATCATTCTCCTGAATTAAGATTTAAGATGTTTTTAATGTGAAAATATTGTGGAGTTGTCATCTAATATTATGGTTACTAGAAAACCTAATAGTGCAAGAGTCTAGATAAAGAAACTAATTATGTATAGAAAAAACACATCACCTTTAGTGCATTCTATCTATGATAAGCTACGTTATTGATTGATTGTCTTTTTTTTATAAGTCATGTTTCTATTTGTTGGTATGTTTAAGGTTTAATAAAAGATTTTTCTTAGTAAGAAAATCCATATCTTATCATGTTAAAACCTAATTATTCTAAGGACTAAAAAATTAATAGTGTTTTTGAAATTTTGATCAAATCCTAATAGATAATTACAAACTTGTTATGATACCCTTTGATTTTTATATTTTTCAAAGTATGATAAAAATGTAATTTTTTTTTTAAATATACATGAAAGTTTTTAGAATTTGTTTATATGCACACAAATAATAACATATTTTTTAATTATTAATTTTTTTGTATTTTTCTGAAATTTTGAAGAAAAACAAGTATTTTTTTAATTCTAGATCATTATTTGATAGTGTAAGTTTACATTCCAAATATTAAATGAAAAGGTTAGAAAACATGTGAGGGATCCACAAATAAAATGGTAAGTTGGAAAATTATAAGTATTTTGTAGTGTAGAATTTGTTTGTATACACACAAATAAAAACATATTTTTTAATTTTTTTAAAAAAAAGAATTATTTATTTTTTTGTATTTTTCTGAATCTTTTAAAGAAAAGCAGTCATTTATAATTTTAGATCAGTATTTTATAGTGTAAATTTATAGCCCAAAAATTAAATGAAAAGATTGAAAATATGTGAGGGATATATAAATAAAATGATTAGTTTCTTATAGTGTGATTTTTAAAATAATCTTTGAATTTCTTTATAATTTTTTGAAAATTAATTGGAGTTTGTTTGACAAAAACAAAAGGCAAAAAAACAAATTCAGCAAAGAAAAATAATCACTCACATATCCTAATATCACATGATCAAACCAAAAATTAAACATGTCAATCATATAAACTAGTACACAAATATGAGGCATATGATTGAAGAGACTTCAAAAGTTTAAGAACTCAACCTGCAAATGGCCATAAAAACAAGAAGATAAACTACATGAATTAAAATGCACTACTGATGAGGAATGGATGAAACGCTGGTGTAGAGAGGTTTGCTGCTCACGTTACTGGGCTGAAAGTTGCTGGTCTGCTTGACAGAGGAAAACCACAGGCTGCACTGTTGCCACTAGTGAAGTCTGTTCACAGGTTGTATCCAAGGACTGCTATCATGACTGAAGCTCATGGTGGAAATGAGAGGAGCTTCCTGGTGTAGAGATTAATACGGTGAGAGATGGTGGTGCTCACGGTGCAAAAAATGAGATGCTACCGCAACTGGCGAATATTCTATTAGAGTTCATGAATGTTGTGTGAGGTGACTGGAGGTAACACTACCATGGTGTCTGGTCTTGGAGGAGCTGGTGTTGGGGTGGAGACTGACCCTGGGGAGGAGCTGCCGGTGAAAAAGAAAAAACTCTGCTACAGTTGAGAAATGGTGTGACTGATAAAGAACAATCTCTACCGTTGTTGGAAGGAGGAGCTCCACTGCTTATAGTTGAATCAATTGTCGATGCTGAAAGGATGAAGGCTGAGCTGCTGTTGGAAAATCCTTCATTATTGCTTGAACGGTTGAAGATGAGATAAAGGTTGACTGTGCTGCTAAGCTGCTGGTCTAGCTGATTCTCCTGTTGTTGTTCACAATGTTGTTGCTGTGAGTGGAGTCTCTCTGTTGGAACAAGAAAAACAAAGCTGCTGTGAACAGAGAAGAAGATGGAGTGGACGTTGCTTGGCTGCTGAACGTGACTGATGCTAAAAACCCTTTGCTACTTCTCACGGCTGACAGGAGAGAAGGTGGCGTGAATAAAAAGAAGACTCCTGCTCACAGTGTGGAAGACTGGCAGCCATGAGGGAGAGAAGGCTTCTTGTTTTTTCTTGGAAAGAAGAAGGTCGTATTTTTGTACTAGGTGATTTATGAGAGAGAGGGTTCTCTTCTTGTTGGATTGTTATTTCTGCGGACAGTTTTTTTTTTTTTTTTGTGTGGGATATATTCTGTTTTTTTTTTTTTTAGATAACCATCTAGGTAAAAAGATTATATTTCTCCTCTTAATTTCTTGGTCCTAAGCAAACATGATGACCAAGCAAAATTTAAAATCACTTGAGTTTCTTATTTTTTTTCTTTGTATTTTTGGTCTCTTTATCCATATATTTTTTTCTTCTTATTTTTTTATTTTTTTATATTTTGATATTTAAAAAAAAAAAACATTATCAATGCTGACTGAATGAGAAAAATAAACAATAATTTTGAAATGGACATGCTAATAGCTAAACATGCTGAAAATAAATTTTTAAATTTTGAATTCTTTTCAAAAGAAGTTGAGAATGCCGAAAATATGTCAAAATATATTTTGTTGGATTTTTTTATTGTTTTTTTCTATTTCTGATTTAAAAAAAAAAACTATTAATAAAATGAGGTCAAAATCAGGTTATGACAGGAAAAAATAAGGAATTTTTGTTTTTTTATGATTTAAAAGGTTTGGAGCTATCACCTCGTATTTTGATCATTAGAAACATTAATGGGTATTCAGAGTCTGGATGGTTAAGTGTAAAGAGAACAATATCACCCTTAGTATACCTTATGAATGGGTATTGCAGCTGTACTAATACAAGAATGGCACTCTATAGCTTATATCATCATATTATTAGGTCCAAGGCAGCGAGCTCTATTGACTTATGAGCGATAAATGTTAGCAATCCTACATGCTAAGAGCAAATAGAGACATTTTCTTTGGGGAAGGCATTTTAAGATCAGGATTGATCATGTTAGCTTTAATTAACTTTTGGAACAAAAGGTATCTTCACCCTCAGAATTTATAGCTGGCTAAGTTATTGGGGTTTGATTATGATATAGAATACAAGAAAGGAAGAGACAATGTAGCTGCGGATGCCCTCTCAAGGAACTCTAGTGGGGAACTATTTACCATAGCAGTTTTTACAATCTCTACTTCTATTATAGATGAGGTCAAGGGTTCATGGGAGAAGGATAAGGCAATACAGTTTATCATTAAGGAAACACAGCAGGTTTCCACATCACACCCTCACTACAAATAGGTGAACAATCACTTGAATAGGAAGGGGAAGATAATGGTGGGAGATGACCTTGAGTTGCAGAGTGAGTTGATTTCTATGTTTCATGATTCTACTCTGGGGGACATTTAGGAGCTACTATCAATGCTAAAAAGGTGGAGAGTTTATTCTATTGGAAGAGGCAACATAAACATGTTATGCAATATGCAAGGGAATACCCTACTTGTCAGAGGAATAAGCTTGAGAATGTACCTCCTCCTGGGTTACTACAGCCTCTACCAATTCTTCAAGCACTCTTTATTAACATTAACATAGACTTCATAGAAGGTTTACCTAAGTCTTATGGCAAAGAAGTTATATTTGTGGTAGTAGACAGACTTAGTAAGTATGCACATTTCATGGCTTTGGCTCATCCTTACTCTGCTGGAAAATGTCTTTAAATTGCATAGTCTACCTGATACTATAGTGAGTGATAAAGATTCAGTTTCCTAAGTTTTAGAAGAATTTATTTGCCTATCAAAAGGTGGACTTACTCTATTCTATGGCTAAGTAGTTAACAAATGTCTGGAGACTTACCTAAAGTGCATGACTGGGGGGCACTCCTAATCAGTGGTCTAAGTGGCTTTCTTTAGCCGAATGGTGGTATAATACTCGTTACCACTCCTCCACCAAATCAACTCCTTATGAAATTTTGTATGGACAAACACCTCTCATTCACACTCCCTATTTTCCCAAGGATTCTACTACTGAGTCAACTGATGAGTTCTTAACCAGAAGGGAGGAGATGCTTCAGTTAAGCAAGGATAACCTAAAGAAGTCACAACACATGATGGTGCAGTTAGCAAACAAAAAGAGAAGCGAGAGGATAATCAAGATTGGAGATTGGGCTTATCTTAAACTACAACCTTACAGGCAAAATTCAATAGTGCAGAGAAAATCACAGAAACTAGCAGCTAAATATTTTGGCCCTTGTCAAATAACTGAATGAATTGGAGCAGTAGCATACAAGATTTGCTTACCCACCACTGCTACAATCCACCCATTGTTCCATGTTTCGCAATTGAAATGACTGGTTGGAAATAGAAGAGGGCAAGAAGATTTACCTGTAGAGTCACTGGAGCCTACCTCGCAACCTCAAGCCATCTTGGATTGATGAATGGTGAAAAGACGTAACCAAGCAGCTACCCGGGTTCTTGTACTTTGGAAGGGATGTCCACCATCAGAGGCTACATGGGAGTTTACGGATGAACTATTCTCTCAGATTTCCAGGATTTGCCTTTGAGGACAATAGTGTGTTTGAAGGGGAGGAAATTGTTACAAGGGGATACCAGAGGCGAAATGGTTGCTGATATTTGAAAAAAAAGGACTAGGACTGGATTTGAATTGAAGATCGTTGCTCTTGTAATTGGAGTCAATACGCTGCGTTTCATTTACAACTTATACGCATCATTTTATTAACAAGCTTCTTTAATTATGTTTGTAATGAAGTGCAGTTTTTTTTAAAAAAAAAAACGTATTTTTAAAAAAGGTTAGAATTTTTTTTTATTTTATATATTTTTATATTTTAAAATTATTTTAATATATTAATATCAAAAATTAATTTTAAAAAATAAAAAAAATATTATTTTAATTCCCTCCCTTTCCCTGTATTCTTCTTCTTCTTCTTCCTACCTTAAAACTATCCATACACCTTGACTGGAATTGGCTTACAGCCATTTTCAAACGGTTACAGATTATATATGTATAAATTTGAAAGTGGATTTATTAACCATGAAATTATGTCATTCTCTTTCACTCAAATGAATTCAATAAGTAATAAAAGAGATTTGTTGTATTTCTTAGATTACAAAATTTAAATAGTAAAAGTTACTTTTAAAAAAAAATATGTAAATGCACTGTATTTATGTGAAAATACACTGTCAAAATTGTTTTAAAAAATACTTAATTTCATTTAATAATTAATCTACAATTCAAAGATACTGTTACAATTGAATAAAACAAAAATCATAATTATCAAGTGTTGATCTAACGGTTAAAACACTATTATATCTTTGTAAGAATAAAAATACAAGTTTTGATCTCTAGGAAGCACACTTATTAGAAAGAGCAACCACAAATCCCAAATATGACTAATTTTACTCTTTAAAAAAATATAAAAATATCCAAATTAAAAAAAAATAATTAAACATGCATCATCTATTTAAAATCCCGAAGTTAAATATCTCCTTACTTCTCTTATAATAAACTAGATACGGATGAGATAATTTTTTTCAAATAAAACACACACACAGTCTTTTCCAACATGTTTGTTTTTATAATTAAAAAAATAAAAATTTTTGTGCATATATATAATTAAATAAATCAAGAATTATATGTATTAACAAATAAAAAACTAAAAATAATAACTAAAAATAAAAAAATAAGAGACAAATATATATTAAAATATTTAATCTTATAAAAAAATATTTATTCAGTTATATTTATTAAATTTATGTATAAAAATAATTTATTTATTCAAATAAATAATAATTTTATTATTATTATATTTCTATTGGGCTTGGAAGGAGGCAAAGATTCAGGCAGCTAGGCATTAGTTTGAGGTCAAGATCGAGACCTACAAGTAGAGATAAAGGCAAAGGTTGCGCACACGATGGTTTGGCCTAGTAATCTTGGTGAGGAATTTTTTATTTTAGCATCCGGGTTGGATTTTTTATATACATGCCTGTTATTCTTGTAATATTTTATTTATTTACTGGGTTTGTAAGATATTCAATAAATTAAGAGATTAGTCGTGATACGTGTAAACTGATCCGAAAACCCGAGTTATAAAAAAACAAAAACAGAAAAAAATAAAGGTTGCACATAATTTTTTTTATCTGGGTGCCTCCCAAAAGTAGAGACCAACCAATAAGTTGATGAAAATTTTGTCCACTTACTTTGACCGAGCGACCAATGGAGAGACAGCTTTCATTATCCAAACTTTAGTACAAGCACTAAAGCACAAGTTGAATTATTTATCCTCTTGCATCAGCAACACAAATTCAGATTAGGGAATTCATCATAACACCTAATTTAATTAATTGATAATGTTTCTTCCAATTCGCATATATATTCTATAAATGCTAACATATGCCTGTAGATTGAGCACTAGAGAGAGTTTGGAGAGCAATGGAGAATATTGAGTTGAGCAAAATCCTTATATTTGGAGGAACTGGCTACATAGGCAAGTTCATGGTGAAGGCAAGTGTCTTGCTGGGCCACAAAACCTAAGTCTATGCTCGTCCCATCACCGCACAATCTTCTCCCTCAAAAAAACACATCCATCAGGAATTTCAATCCATGGGCGTCGCCATTGTTCAGGTAACCAATTATTCAAGTTCTCCATGATATCACCCTTCACTTTGAGCAATCTGTAGAGATCAAATATAGCTAAATATTTGATTTGTTTTTGTGATGTAACAGGGAGAATTGGATGAACACGATAAACTTGTATCCCTACTTCGCCAAGTGGATGTACTGATCTCAACATTACCTTACCCGCAAGTTCTTGCTCAGCTCAAGATTATAGATGCCATGAAAGTCTCTGGTAACATGAAGGTATCTGTTTCTTTTCGAGCAAGATGACCATTTTTGGCTGAAACCTTCCAAGAACTTCAGTTGTTCTAATAGTTTTGTTGAAAATAAATATCTATCAGAGGTTCATTCCATCAGATTTTGGAATCGAAGAGGATCGGGTTTCTCCATTACCACCATTTCAAGCTTTTCTTGACAAGAAGAGAAAGGTAAGAAGGGCCATAGAAGCAGCTGGGATACCATACACTTTTGTTGCTGCAAATTGTTGTGGTGCCTACTTTATCAATATATTACTTCGTCCCCATGCGCAGCCGCTTGATATCACTGTTTATGGCGACGGACAAGCCAAGGGTAAGTACCATTTACACATGCCCCATTGATTATTTTGGCACGGAAAACTTCTTTTCAATCCTTGAAGTTGTTTCCAATGATGTGGTCTAATTATTATTTTAGAGATTCATGTTTCAATACTAAAATTCATTTTCTTTACTTTTTGGTCTTTTGAATATTAAGAAAAAA
>Ga0325403_1005982_pt1 | contig 11535 bp, 6 predicted proteins | sample PopdelMetagenome_19_FD_205665 | JGI IMG/M metagenome (GOLD analysis project Ga0325403, IMG submission 205665) | Populus deltoides microbial communities from Bellville, Georgia, United States - Xylem-PdKOR-R4 | ecosystem: Host-associated > Plants > Phyllosphere > Stem > Wood/Secondary xylem...
ATTAAAATATTTCTTTGAAGATTTGTTTTTAAATCTTAACATTATCCTATCAAAAGTCAAAACTATCAAAAAAATAAAATAAAAATATTAATTTAATATTTTTTTAAGATAAATATATTTTTAAAACACATCCAAACATATTTTTAAATGTAAAATGAAATGTAATTTCTTCAGGGATGACATTTCTCATAATTTTCTAATAAGTATTTGGTCAAATTAGAATATGAAATTCAAATCTACGTTTAGTTTGCCTAATTACACACACGCTATCCCTTGTTATATATATATATATAACAATATTAGAGTTCACTATTAATTAAATTATAGACTTAATAAATCCCGGATCCATCCTCTAACCTTATCAGAATCACAGTAAATGCTTGGTTTTCATTTTAAAAAAGAAATCAAATCCCAAAACACTGCTAAGAACATAAACACATTGCACAAACGTGTGGATAGACAACGAAAAAAAGAATCCAGGGACTAAAAAGAAAAAAAAAAAAAAAACCAGGCCAACGACTGGAATATTTGCGATACAGAGGTCATCGTTCAAAAGCCAAAATAGAGCAAACAAAAAGTCTGCAGCCACCACAATCGGACAAGCCACCAATTTGTACCAAAAGACCAAACCCTTGTCTTTATTCCCATCTGCTACCTTTGTCCAAATCTTGATCCTTGACAATTGATAATTCATTAAAATAATAATAAATAAATAAAGCATTTCCGCGAGGGGCTGTCCATTAAATATTTCATTTAATTCTTTATATTTTTATGTTTGAAGGTGGGATTGTGATTATTTTTTAAAATATTTTTTATTTAGAAATATATTAAAATAATATTTTTTAATTTTTAAAAATTATTTTTTATATTAATACATCAAAATGATTTGAAAACATTAAAAAATATTAATTTAAAATAAAAAAATAATTTTTTCAAAAATACTTTTTAAATATAAAAATAAAAAAAAATCTAATAATAATAGTGCTAGATGATGTCATTGCTTAGCAACAAAACTTTTGGAATTACTGTATTATATTTTACAAATCACTATCATACGTGACTGCAAAAATTGGGGCAATAAATACAATTGGGTAGTTGTTGGAAGAAATTGTGAGTCATCACACATGAATCAGCCTTTCAAAGAAAATATAAATCCCACGATTAGGACATCTAAAAGCATATCCATTCCATTTTCCATTATGAAGGGGACGTTTTTCTTTTCTATCATTATAGTTATTAAATCTAATCTAGTTTACTATAAAATCTTAATAATAATGAATATATAAAAAATAAATTACAAATCCAAAAAAAACATCATGAATAAAAAAACAAAAAAAAAACTGTATACTTTTCAACAAAAAAAAAAAACCCTACTGCTTCACCTTCCTCGTTATCATCTTCAAAAGTCCACTGCATGCTATACCCCTCTTTTTACCCTTTTAAGAAAAGTTGCAGTTTGTTTAGGAACTCCTTTTTAAGTGTAGAATTTGATTCAGTTGAATCTATTTTTGCTTAATTTGTTTGGACACTTCATGTTCAAGAATTTAATTATTTTCTTTTGAAAACCACAAATTTTATGTGCAACTGACAAATCAGACTAAGATGGTGTGATTTGTGGAACTTATTGGGAATCCAGTGCTTTTGTGGAACTTATTCCAAACATTGCGTTCATACATAGTGTTTGTGTGTGATTCTTTCCACCTTACAATATAATATATGGTATTATAATACTGCTAGAGAAGAGGAAAAATGGAAAACTCAATAGTAGAGGAGAAGATGGTTCTCATCCCTAAGGACAAGGACCCCAGAAAGGGTGGCCTAAGGACCATGCCCTTCATCATAGGTAATTTCCATAGTCTACTGTTAAAATTTCTTTCTTGTTCATGATTTGTTCTTTGTTTCGGTTGAATAATGTTGGCTTCTTTGCTTTCTTGTTCTGTGAATTTATAGTTAATGAGGCATTTGAGCGGGTGGCTAGCTATGGGCTGATGCCAAATATGATTTTCTACTTGATGAAAAACTATCGCATGGAGGCTGCAAGTGGGTCAACCATTCTCTTCTTGTGGTCTGCTATGTCTAATGGATTGTCCATTTTCGGAGCCTTCCTCTCCGATTCATTCATGGGTCGGTATCTGGTCATCTCTTTGGGATCATTCTGCAGCCTTCTTGTAAGTCCATTTCTTGCTATCATATTCACTGATTCTTTGTTTACCTTGTTTCCAAGTTTCTAGGGAAAATAGGGGTTTCGAGTCTTGATTTCTTGATCTGCTCTGTTCATGCAGGGGATGATTCTTCTTTGGTTAACTGCCATGATCCCACAACTAACCCCTCCACCTTGTGACCGATTTACTAATGTCTGCAGCTCAGCTACTGCAGGCCAACTAGCTACTTTATTCTCCTCTTTCGGCCTTATATCAATCGGAGCCGGTTGCATTAGACCTTGCTCTATTGCCTTTGGTGCAGACCAACTAGACAATAAAGAGAACCCCAATAATGAGAGTGTCTTACAGAGTTTCTTTAATTGGTATTATGCTGCGACAGGATTATCAACAATTATAGCATTTACTGCTATTGTCTACGTTCAAGATAACCTCGGTTGGAAAGTTGGATTTGCTATTCCTGCAGTTCTCATGTTCTTCTCTGCTCTGATGTTTTTGGTGGGTTCTTCCCAGTACGTAAAAGTGAAGGCCTCCACGAGCTTATTTACTGGGTTTGTTCAGGTTTTAGTTGCAGCATTCAGGAACAGAAAGCTCAGTCTATCTCACAGTAGCATTGAACAGTATTATTACCACAGTGATGATTCTGAGTTCCAGATCCCCACGGTTAATTTAAGGTACAGCAGTATTGCTATTAGCACGGTGATGAATCTAAGTTTTTCTCGGGATTCTTGACAATCCAAATCAATTCTGTTTTAAGTAACATTGGATGACAAGTTGATTAACATTTCTCAACACTCTGTGCAGGTGTTTAAACCGAGCTTGTATCATAACAGACCCTGATAGGGATGTAAATCCGGATGGTTCAGCTTCAAATCCATGGCGTCTATGTACAGTTGATCAGGTAGAGTCACTGAAAGCTCTGCTTAGAGTCATCCCCATTTGGTCTACAGGCATCATGATGCAAATCAACTTAAATCAAAACTCATTTGCCACCCTCCAAGCAAATACCATGGACAGGCAAATCTTTAATTTTGAACTCCCAGCAGGATCTCTCAATGTGTTTCTGGTTCTCACTCTCACAATCTGGCTAACCATCTATGACCGAATTCTGCTACCATTGTTAGCAAAATTCACTGGCAAGCAACGCGGCGGGCCTAGTCCTACAGTTAGGATAGGAATTGGTTTGCTAATCCCAATTGCAGCAAGGGCAATGTCAGCAGTAGTAGAAACCATAAGAAGGAGAACTGCTATTGAGGAAGGACTAGAAGACCAACCAGATGGTGTGGTGAACATGTCAGTCGTCTGGCTTTTGCCACCAATTATCCTACTTGGATTGGCTGAAGCTTTTAATTCAATTGGACAGATAGAATTCTACTACTCTCAGTTCCCTAAAAGCATGTCTAGCATTGCGGTGGCTATTTTCACTTTCGGAACTGCCATGGCTGACATGATAGGGAGTGGTTTGGTGGATGTTGTGGATAGAGTTACATCCAGAGGAGGGCAAGAGAGCTGGCTGTCTAGTAATCTTAACAAGGGTCGGTTAGATGATTATTACTGGCTGATTACTGTCTTGAGTATAATAAATTTTGTGTATTTTCTTGTTTGCTGTCGGACTTATGGACGCACTAAGGACGAAAAGGAGGAGCGTCTGCTGGAGTAGAAGCAAACCAATTTGATTATTACAAGGGTGTTGTCAAAAATTACTAGATTAATTAGACTAGTCATCATGGATTGTTTTGTTTGTCTACCATACTAATAAAATTAAATGTCTTATAAGTTTGGAAATTATATGTATCATGCAATCTAAGACTAAGAACATAGAAAGCTTAACTTGTATACTAGCTTGTTTTTAATAGGCTGCTACTATGTTTCATAAAAACACTTGAGAGTTAACTTGTATTTATCTTTGTTTTATAGAACTAATGAACTAACAAATCTAAAGAAATTTATATTCATTAACGCAAATAATCATTTAAAAATCAAAGCAAATCATTTCAACATTTAGAGATTATATTCAAAGCCACGGATATATATTTGCTTCTTAGATAGCAATGATATCCATAGCATTTGGCCAGACTGATCCTCAGGTTCATGCAAACCGTCCCACCCACACTCTGCCATATTTCTTTTTCTATTTCAAGTGGTGAAAAGGAGATTCCTTTGGTGGAACGAAAGCATGAGCCAACTGACTATAAACCCGGGGGCTTGAAGAATGGAACAGAATTGTAAACTGCATCCAGATCAATGGGAACTCGAAGAGCACGTCTAAGGAGCTCTGGAGCAGATGTCTTGCCTTTCCAATTGGTAAACCACGGTCCTCCTCCAACTTCCACTGCTGCCATGTCACTCGTAACTTTCAAAATTACCTAATACAATGAAGTTTAAAAGAATAAGAATATCTTATCCCAAAATGTGAGCAAAAATGGGACAACCTTCTGTAAACTATCAATGGTGAATACGGGTGACGAATCATGTTTGTACAACTAAGATTTAAAGTTCTTGATCTCATGTCTCATAGCCAGTTGATTATTGATGCCACAGAAAAATGATTGCTGAGGTTAGAATCATGTAGCTGAACTGGAAAACTGAAAGTTACTACACACAATTTGATAAACAGACAGATATATTGGTATGATTAATAACATGTACCTTTCCCCTAGTTCCGTCCTGTCTCCGCTCCCGCATTTGCAATTTCAGAACACCAGAACATGTATCTATACAAGCTGGAGCAAGACCAGCTTCCACTGTTGGAGCAAGTATAGGTGTTTCCAAATCCTTTGCTCTTGCCTCCAATTCAACCTGACAAGAAGCAACATCTTACACCTCTAATAACTGTGCCGCCCTATACATCCAGTGTATTTTTCCAAACAAGACTTGAGACTTTCTGTAATATATGGATTTGCTAGTGCTTTCGTGAATCCTGAAATTAAATTTCACTCATTCAAGCAGAAAAAAATACCAGAATATACAGGGATTTTATTGAGAGGTTTTATAAGCAGAAAACATTTATTGTTTATAACTCAATCCAAGAAATTAGCTTAAAAAAATTGATCCTTTCTTAATTTTTAGGATTCTGATTTAAAAACCACCATTTAGAAAATTTTATTAAATTCTTTTTAACATCAAATATCATAATTATAAGAATCAAATTAGGATGGTATAAAACTCGCCCAAGTCAATCTAAAAAAAAATATTGCTTTTTGTAAAACCGGTTTTTCTATTGACATAGTTTAGTATCGGGTTAGTAAATTGACCGGTCAAGTTAGTTTGAGTTTTAAAACTAGGTTTTGATGTGTTTTTAAAATTGTCAAAGAAATAAGAATTTTGAGTGATAGGTAAAAACCAGTATAAAAACAACTCATATCTTTGAATTAAAAAAATTTATAAAAAGAAAAAACATGATTATTCTAAAAAATAAAATTCATTCTTAAATATGACTACCAAATAAAGGAAAAGAAAACCATATAATTTAATTTCATCAATTCATAAATTACAACCGTAAAGACATACAGCACATGTTCTGTTATTTTTCATTAGAAAAATGTCTCTCATTAAGTACACCATGAATGAAGGCAATTTCTTTGGGCATGGAATTAAGATACATATAGAACTTAAAACTATGCAATCAGCGAGCTACTCATCATTAATTCTCCATTGCACCAATTGCTTGAGCAGTACCCAAGTGGTAAAAAAAAGTGCCGATAAGAACATCATCATAATATTCTTCGAGTCAAAAGAGCTAGCTAAAAGCTTCTGTACGGTTCAAAACATGTCCAGCCTTCACTTTGAATTCGGAAAACGTGCGTTCGAAGAAAGGTTTTGAAGCCAAAATGACATGATACACGATGATATAGAGAAGTAGAGCAAAACCCAGCTCAGACTTTTCCTCTGGAGGCAATTTAAACCGAGAACCAAAAGATTGCAGATCAATTACAGCAATAGAGAGGGTTGCGAGGGAGAACGCAAGTAATGCGGCATTCAAGATGGTAAATTAGATAATAGCTAGCTAGTACTACGTACACAAGCAATGAAACATCCATGCACAGAGGAGTGCAAGGAGGATTAGGTCCAAGTTAGGCTCCATCACTAGTAATGTGTTGGATATTGTGAATGAGTGAAAGCTAGCTAGCTAGGTAGGATTACTGGGGAAAGCTTATGCATCAGAGGAAGAAGAGATGGAATGAAGTGAGTGGCACTCATTCTATTTTGTTATAAAAAAAATGTCAAGTGAAATTTTCCTATCAAACCCAAAAAAAAATAAAAATAGAGAGAGTATATATAGAGACAGAAAGGAACATGTCCTTAGAATAGCTTGCGAGAAGCAAAATTATCAGGACATACAAACGACCTGTAGTCCGAATCATCAGTGCTAGGAATAAAAGGATAGACACGTCGACAGCAGGATTCGAACCTGCGCAGGCACAGCCCAACAGATTTCGAGTCTGTCTCCTTAACCACTCGGACATATCGACGGTTTACTAATGGTTCTCTATTATATTTTATTTATTCTTAAACACCTTGTCTTATCAATGTTTAAGGTAGCGTAGAATTCAAGTTTTCGCAGAACGGTTTATTAGCTAGAGCTGTCACTTGGTCTCGCCATAATAGCAATGAAACTGTTGATCAATTCCTCTTTTTTTTTTTCACAGCTACATTTTCTAAAGTTGCTTCCACAGCTCCTTCCATCTGTGTGGGAAAGATTGTAAAAGACCTTAACTTTTGTAGCATGCATAATTGACATGATCACTCTATTGGATGGCAATCCAGGAAGGAATAGAGAAGCTCATTGCATCAGTGGTATCACTGCGTGTATAGAAAAAGAAAACTTGAGGAGAAGCCTGTACAATGGATTAGACACAGACAAGTACCACGTAGATTTTCCAAAATTGCTTTGAGTTTTACACACAGGATACCTTTGACGTTAAAACAATATAAAAAATGTTGGTGCCAAGCTTGAACTTGAGGGTGGTTTACAATTTTAACCACCCTTTCCTCAAGTAATAAAAAATTTAGCCAATTTGTTTGGAAAGAGCAGCAACACTGAAAATGGGCAAATGATATGACTGTACAAAAGCAATGTTTAAACAGTGCTGCTGCCTATACTCTGATGTATTAGGCAAAATATCAGCCAGTGGTATCCAAGGCCATTCCCAGCACCCGTCTGTCCAAATAACTGGTTTCACCCATGAGCAGGAAGATCTGTGATTCTGGATGCATCCATCCTACCGCGCCTACATTTAACATGAAAAGTTAGTGGGAGAAAGATAGAAGAGATACCGAGAAATAAATCATAAAGGCGTGATGTGTTAGCTCAATTTTACATGATGCATTTTGTTTCTTGAGTAAGATGTCTGCGCATCTCATGATAGGAACCAGTTCTATACTATTTTGCATAGAACTTGAAATGCCACAAGGCATAAGTAAAATCAAAGAACTGCTCCCCATAGGCTATTATTAGTAAGCAGGAAACTGAGTCCAGCCAACGCTTGTTAACCAACTGAAGGGGACATACTCCCTAGAATGTGAAATGACTAGTCTAAAACGAGAATCAGTTAGTTTCATGAAGCATATGAGCACGCCTCATTCGTTTCAAATAGAAAAGAATCCAATTAATTGGCAAGAGATGGTGAATTAAAGACAAACATCTTGGAAACTGAGCTACCTTAATTGTCCAAATGGACTCGTTTTAAAGCAAGAATTTCATGCAGCCTGGGTGATGACATCCAGATTACCATCAAGGAACCATTTAGGAGGATACAAGGAATTAGATGATTGAAGCTGCAGAAGCCAGACCATGACTCTTGAGCAGTCCTCCAATAAGCCTTCCATTTGGCTTTCATCTTCCACAACTTGCTCAATAAATGAGCTAACCTGCAGAAGCAGATAAGTGAAGTTAATTATTAAAGCCAAAGCCCAGTATAAGTAGCGAATTGTTGGATTGAGAATGTTCCCCTTTTCAGAGGAAACAAAACGAAAAAAGACAAGGATGGAAAAAAGAACGATTGATTATCTTTAAGGAGGCAAAGCTTCTGTCTGTATTGCTGTCACCCAGTTAAGAGTAATAAACCCCTGGTAGTAACAAATTTGTCAAAAACAGGGTTCATTCTTTCATTATATTTCACTTCCCCATCTGTAATAGTGCAAAAGGAAAGCCAGAAAATATACGCGGTTCTTTTTTAATGGAATAGAAGCAGCAGCGAACAGATTGCAATGTGGTGTACTCAATGGATAAGATGACAAGAAGAGGTACTGACCTGGAAGCCATCCCTTACTGTGTCAAGCTGCCTAATAGGTTCGGGCGTAGGGCGGTGCCATCGTTTTGGATCCCAAATGATGGTACTGTTGAAGGCAAACCCCGACATGTCAGCATGGAATCTCCGAAATCTCCTCCTTGAGTCATTCACATGCCATCCAATAACTTGAGTTCCATTACAAATGGGGCCCTCTACAAAATCTTTGTTTTTGTTTCCTGTTAACTTGGCAACTGTCCATGTCCCAAACCGCCTGCAAGTAAAAAAGGGCATGCACTCTCATGACAATAGGTAGAGAACCAGAAAGTGATGTCATAAAATGCATATCTTTAAAGGGGTGATCCATCTAACATTAAACTGGTATAAAACCAAGAATAGATAAGCAAGTGATGTGAGTAAAGAACAGAGAGCTGGAAGTCATGCAAAGAAATGCAAATCCCTAGGCGGACGATATCTGCAGCAGATACATGGCATTTATTAAAAAAAATAAAAATGAATGCAGAGTTTCCAATCACTTGTGAGAAATTGTAACCTAATACATTTCAACAATCTCACAACATTCTCAGAACAACAGTAATTATATAAAAAAACAAATATGCAATCTTTTCTTCCCATGTGAAATTTTCATAAATGAGTTTATATTCAACATTTTTTATATTTCTTGGCTTTTCTATCCATTCTAACACCATAAACTACAGCAGGAACTCAGTCTTTAGCAAAGAAAAAATATTCATCGTCCATTATATTATGATACATTGAAGTCCAGGATCTGGTGATGCAATTCCAATGATACTACTTTATTTCATTAGAGAGCTGAACAGCAGGAAACTGTATACATAATTTCAAACATACTGTGAACTGTAAAGCTTGTGCAAAATTTCACGGAAGGTGCAAAGTCACATAATAAAAATATAGCAGATTCCAAAGGGAAAACCAATAAAGAGTAGTTGTACAGGAATGGGGATGCGTAGTCTGCATAGACCGATAGTTACCTGATCTGCCTCATTTGCTCAAAAAGATCTGCTGAGTAAGTGTTATAATCATCTGCAAAATGGACTATTCCATCAAGGTGGTGGGTTTCAATGTGAGACAATGCCACATTCCTTTGGTGAACACTTCTGTCTTTTATATCAGTTAAATTTTTGTTGCAAACAAGATGCCTATACATAACCCCAGTCCTCCTCAGAATATCAGCCGTATGATCAGATTGCAATGTCATTTCCACAACTATCCATAATAGAGGAGGTTGAACCAGTTTTAATGTGTGCGCCAAACGACTCAGATAATAGGCTTGAAGTGGTCGAGCATGAGTTGGGGTCACAATGATCAAGAGTTTCCGAGACACCAAATTCACATCTTCAGAGAGTGATAGGCTAATGGAGGTACCATTAGAATTCCCATCCCCTGACTCCTCTTCCTTCACTTGTGGCTCCAGTGTGGTACTGTTCTCAAGTCCTCCCCTTTCTGCTATTGTTGTTGCATTTCTTGTCATATCTTCATGCTTATCAAAATTCCCAACAGTAGATACCACCTCAAATGAAAACGCTTGGTGCTTTGACATGGGATTCGTAGGTAAATTCATCGAGACAAATGGGGTTAGTCCAATAAAAACCCCAATCACAAAAGAAACCAAGAAATGGAAAAGGGCCCTCTTCCAAACTTGCCCCTTGGATTTTGACCTCTCCAATGGTCTCGAAGATCTTGGTGAAAAAACACCATAAGCAAAAGCTTGAACGTCTGATAAACCAAAAATTGAAGATAGAAATCCACCAGAAGTTGGGTAGCTCTGAGAATACGACGATGAGGACTTGGACAAAGGAGAAGCCACCTGACAGGCTTCCCCATTTAATAAGGTTCCAGCTCTAGGCACAGGAGACAATGTTCTCCTTATAGATGCCATCCAAACTAATCCACCGGAATATCACTAACCTCGAGATCCACCTCCTTACAATTTCAAATCAGTATTACAACTACAACAAAAAGAGCATCCAAATCCACTTAAAATCTCAATATCCTACCAACTAATCACCATAAATATAAAGTTTCAAAGCCGATAAAGATGTTCTCTTTCATACACTCTCTTCAATATCTTAACAACTGCTTGGAACCCAAAATAGACCCTTGACTAGACACACATGGCCAAGCAACAAATCTTGGATTGCCAAAATTTAAAACCTGTCTCCTATGTTGCAAACAGTTTATGGGGACCGAAGTTCATGTATAACTACCCCTTTAGGCAGAGCAAAGCAACTTTCTCTTGCAACCTCAAACAAAGTCATAAATAGCTAAAACCAAACCCCAAAATGCAATTTCACAAGTCAGTGATCTATAATGAGCTCCAAAACACAAATCTTCACCTAAACAAACCGTAAAACCAAAAATACTAGGTAAGTACATACCCTCAAAGGAAGGAGATCGATGCCCAAAATGCTTGGAAGTATCAGTGAAACGAAATGGGTCTTGAAATTACCCTACAATGGTAAATGGGTCCTGGATCTTAGGAGCTAAAGACCACATTTTTTTCAAGATTTGATAAATACGCTGCTTTGGGTCTTGTTGAAAAGTTTCACTAGTTAAGTATATACACCCTCTAAAGTATTTGATGTTTTAAGGATCAAGAATTAGAAAGAGTGAACAGAGAAAGACTTAAACTTTGAAAATGGAATAGGAATCTGAGTTAGACACAGGAGAGAGAGGGAGGGAGGGAGAGTGATGTCATCCGATAGGAATACTTCACATCACATACTCTGTCTCTGCCAATCATAATGATTCAGGCAAAAGAAACTTTAGAATTTTTTTTCAATGCAATTGGGCAGTGGTAATTATTGGAGTAATTAATAATTGACATTGTATCTTTCTGGGAGTAATTAATGAGTGAGTTATTATTAATTACACTTACGTATAGGTACCTCCTGAGGGGATTATAAATTTAGCGTAATGATTATAATGTCTACACTTGTTATAGAACTTAGCTTCAGACTCAATTTTAGGTTAACTCAAGTTTTTAACATACTTTTTTACATAATTCTTTTTAACTCGGATTAGTCTGTATTTTAGCTCATCAATTTTCGGACTAATCTAGGTTTTATAACCAAGTTGTAGAGTTCAATAATTTAACATTCCAA
>Ga0325403_1005983_pt1 | contig 11534 bp, 5 predicted proteins | sample PopdelMetagenome_19_FD_205665 | JGI IMG/M metagenome (GOLD analysis project Ga0325403, IMG submission 205665) | Populus deltoides microbial communities from Bellville, Georgia, United States - Xylem-PdKOR-R4 | ecosystem: Host-associated > Plants > Phyllosphere > Stem > Wood/Secondary xylem...
GGGTCGGTGGCTAGCCTGTAGCCATCTGTTGTTTTATGTTTCTGTTATCATTGTAAATCTGGGGTATGCCCCTTATAATGTTTGTATCTTCTTCTTTAATACATACGTCAACTTACCAAAAAAAAAAGTCTAATTTTTTAGGGGCCTCATTGTATGAGTTTTCATACTCAAGCCAAAACCTTAACTTTTGTCTAAAGAGGATTTTTGTAATCTTGCACTTTCTACACTTTACACATAAACCTTAGGAATGTTTAAGGGCTTCACGATATTTTTTGCTTGCTCGTGCGAAAGCTTTAAATTTATCAAAAATGATATTTTGATAATTTTGCTCTTTGGAAGTTCTCTCGACCAACTTAAGGTATGTTTTAGGGCCTCACAGTATTTGTTATGTTGGCTCAAGAAAAAACATTAACTTTTTTTTTAAAATGGGACCAAATGAGTTATTTGGGGCATCTTTATATGTTTTTACATGTTGAGCAAAAACTCAACTTTTGTTGATAAAATTATTTTGATTAATTTGCACTTTTGACACTCTACTGGAGCAACCTATGGTGCCTTCTACGGTGTCGTTGTATATTTTTTAATGGCATGTCAAAAACTGCAACTTTTGGTGAAAAGGGTATTTTTGTAATTTTGTGCTTTCAAAGCTCTATTAGGCAGGGCACCTTTTAGGGTATCAAAGATGTTTTCGTTTGGCCTTACATGGTTCTGCTTGGTTTTCTACGTGATCAGCTTTAATGAAGTCTTACTGCTTTTTCGGCTGGTAGTGTGCACTATTGGTTCTCTTGTTTACTTGCTTGTTTTCTTGTGGTCCCTATTGAATATGGGTGGCTGCTTTTGGGTCCTTTTGGCCGTTTAATTAATGTTGTTTCCTAGCAAGCTTTGATCCCTTTTCTGCTCTTATTTTTTTTTGTTTTAAGGTACGTGTTACCCTCCTTTTTATATATAATTTGTACTTGCTATTTTTATGGCATGGTTACTTTTGATCTTAATATATTCTTACATTTGATATAAAAAAAAATAAGATCTGACCATGAAAATCTGAAAAGAGATCTAATAGGAGCATGACACAATAGAAACTTGTTCTAAGGTATCAGTACTATTAAGTTGAATGATGCTGCGAAGCCAATTAATCTTCTAAAATTCAAATTTAGTTCATTCAAGAACAAAAAAATGCAAGAATCTCTCTTGCACGTTAAACTGAAAAGTTCATACATATTATTGATAAAAAGTCCTAAGATTTAGGCTTACATGTGCTTAAATAGTTTTGAAAATTAACCCTAATGGATGTACTCTTGTGGGCTGAATTGACCCACTTACAAAAACTGACTTAAAACCTTTACTAGTAAGCTCAAACCCTGATCCAAATAAGCCTTAGATCCTAGTTGAAAATAAATTATTAATTAAGCCCAAACAAACCTTAAATTGTAGCTAGCAAAATCAAAATAAAGCCCATAAATCCTAAGGTTTGATATATCGTGACAAGATAACAAGAAAAAAAAACATTGCAGGTCTGATACAAGATGTATTTTATAGCATATAATATTGTCCAATAATCCTATCAACCAAATGAGAAGTTATCTCCTCCTTTGGTTTCCAAGTTACAGTATGATTTTGATACCAACCTAGTATTTATCGTTCTTTTGGAAGGAAAAAGATGCTACCTTTAATGCTCCTCTTTGCTACCTCTTGGTATCCTTCCAATACTAGGAAACATAATTAAGTTGCTGAATTATTCTCCATGCATAACAAGAAAACTTTGCTACCACATGTGTTTCCTAAATTAACATGGATTCCTTTGTGTTTCTTTGCTTTGTTTCCTCCTTACTAAACAAGAAAATAAAATAATAAATCCTAAATTTAAAGGAAATAATTAATGATCCCACACATAATACGAATCCACAAAACACGTGGAAACATCACAAAACAAGGCTGGCCGAAATGATACAAAATCAGCATTATTGTTGTCGAATCTTCATGGCCTAAATAAGGGTGGATTGGACCCTTTTTATACATGAATTTAATGTACTAACGCCTCCTCTTGATGCTCCAAGGATCTCCAAGTTTAGCCTTGGCTGAAGGATGCGATCCAACCATTAAAGGATCCAATGGAGGTTCTAGTTGGTCCAATTACTAGGCTTAGGGCTAAGAAGTTCAAAGAAGCTTTCAATGGACTTATTAAAGATACAAGGGCTAAGGTGGATTTCAAGAGGATTTGTAATAATAAAGAGTAAGCCTTGATTAATCTGATTCATCTTCAAGAGGGGCTTGTTGGTGGAACGAAAACCATTACACAAGGATTGGGAGAAGAAGACTAGATTCGGACTTCCATACCTTTCCGATGGTATATTGCACGCCTTCTAGATCATTAAGACAAGAGAGAACCATCTATTTTAAGTTGCTGCCAGACATACTGCAGAAACAACTAACGTGTCTTATTTAATTAGTTGGGCTATCGAACTTTATTTATTTTGAGAGGAGACATTTTGTTTGGGTTTTAGACTTGTTTATTTTAATTAGTTTGGGCTAATTTTAGCTTGGGTTGATTATTATTTAAATTGGGTTTATGTGAGAGACCCACTAGGAAAACTAGGGTTTTGACTTCAAGTTTAAATACTCTTTAGGAATAATTTCAAATTAGACTTTGGATGATGATTTCAGCATTGTAGCCAACTTTTTGGTTGCTCAATCTTAGTTCTTGATTGAACTTTCAACTCTTCAAAGAATTGACATTTCTTTGTTGTGAACTTATACTTTCTTTGCTCGTCTCCAGGTGTAGGCATTGTGATCGAGTTGGTTTATAGTCTTGTTGCCTTCGAGCAAGTCTTTCATTGTAAGAAGCTCATTCAAATCTCAACAAACTTGGATTAGATTAATCTTGGGGTCGCGAATTCCATTAAATTTTGCTAGGGTTCGCATCATCAAAACTTGCACAACCAGCCCATTTAATGCTTCTTTTAATGCCTTCATTTTGGACCTTGTGATTGGCCCATTTCGAACATGTAATGGGTCTTTGGTTTTCATAGGCTAATCCACATCATCTGCTTTCTCCTCAAAAAGATTCGACCTTGAATCAAAACATGTTTCAAACAATGTAAGATCATCAACATTAACATTAATACTTACCAAAAAAAAAAGATCATCAACATTAAAGACACTAACACCATATTCACCTAAAAGATCAACTTTATAAGCATTGCCATTGATCTTCTTTAAAACTTGGAATGGATCATCACCACGAGGCTGTACCTTTGATTTCCTATGGTCAAAAAATCGTTTCTAACACATGTACACCTAAACCTAATCACCAGGTTAAAAAACATGTTACACCCCTTATTTGTTATAGAAAAGTTAGTGGTTGAATGCACAATTCTATTATAAGCAAACTCAACAAAAGGCAAACATTTTCCCCAACTTTTCAGGCTCTTTTGAGTAACAACAAGTAAAAGTTGTGATAAAGTTCTATTCACTACCTCAGTTTGTCTATCTGTTTGAGATGGCAAGTTATTAAGAATAAGAGTTTAGTTCATGCAACACATCCAAAGTTTTTGCGATGCACTATTAATAGATTTGTTAAACATCTCTTTTCATGTTTGGCCAATAGAAATGCTTATGCAACACTTCCAAGTTTTTGCAACCCTAAAATGGCTCGTTAAACCATGTGCGTAATGAATAAACAATTCATGCAAAGAGCTAGTAGGAAATCACAATCGATTCTCTTTGAACAAGTGACTATCCATAAAAAAAAACTTACCAAAAGCCGAATATCTACATACATTGTATATTTTGGAAAAGTCATAATCATTAGCATACAATGACTTCACATATTCAAAGCATAGGAATTTAGTACTCATAGTGTTTCGAAGAACATACCTGCGCAAAAGTGCTTATTATGTTCTCTTTACCTTGCTTATACTTGTTTTCTCATTATGACCTTCATGTCACCCCTTGACTCTACAGGTCATTCACCATTCCTCTTTTTGCTCAAAACAAACTGATCCCACCATATTACTGCATGATCTGTAAACTTAATGACAACGAGTTTTACCTTTTCATGTTTTGTGTAGTGACGACAGTCAAAGATTCAATCAATCTTCTTTTCCCACTCTCCACCTAAATCATCATGATGCCCAAAATCTCTGGAATTCTCTCTCTGGCAAAAAACTTGTTTTCTGTAAACTCAATCACCCCTTATCTTTTGTTACAAAGATGATTTTTTTTAATTTTGCACTTTTTACGCCCAACCTCAAACCATAGGCATGTTTTAGGGCTTCACTATGTGTTTTTGTCAAAAAGGTTATTTTTATAATTTTATGCTTTTGATGCCCTACCGGCCAACCTAAAACACCTTTTAGGTCCATGATCTATATATGCATGCCCAAGCTAAAACCTTAACCTTTATTGAAAAATGGTATTTTGGTAATTTTATGCATTTGACGCCCTAACAGCCTATCTAAGGCTTGTTTTGAGGCCTTATTGTATGTTTTTGGTTGCCCGTGCATTTACCATAATTGTTGTTAAAATGGGAATTTTTATAATATTGCACTTTTGACGCCCTATCGGCAACCTTATAGCAATTTTAGGGGCCTCACGACATGTTTACGCATGCTTGTGCTGAAGCTTTAACTTAAAAAAAAAAATACTATTTTGGTAATTTTGTGCTTTTGAAGCTCTTTTGGCCATGCATAAACCAAGGGCACGTTTTAGGGCTTCACGGTATGTTTTTGCATGCTCGTGCGAAAACCATAACTTTTATCGAAATGAGTATTTTGGTAATTTTGTACTCTCAACGCCTTACTGGGTAATGTATAACACCTTTAAAGGCCTTACGACATGTTTTACATTACCAACATGATTTAAATGAATATTTTGGTAATATTACCCTTTGGATGCCCTACCAGCAAACCTAGGGCACCTTCTAGGGCCTCAAAGTCTTTTTTTTCTTGTCCAAGCTAAAAACCATACCTTTGTTGAAAAGGATATTTTGGTAATTTTACATTTTCAACTTCCTAATGGACTACCTAAGACTTGTTTTACGGCCTCATAGTATGCTTTTGCATGCCCGTGCAAAAACCTTAAATTTTGTTGAAAAGGGTATTTTGGTAATTTTGCTCTCTCAACGCCCTAACAGCCAACGTAAGGCACCTTTCGATGCTTTATCGCCTTTTCTAAGACATGTTTTGCATGCTTTACCAAAAATCATAACATTTGTTAAAATAGGTATTTTGATAATTTGATGCTTTTGATGCCATACAAGGCAACCTAAAGCACCTTTTAGGGCATTACAAATGGTTTTGCATCCCTACATGAAAACATATATTTATGCATCCCAAATTACTAGGATGAAAACACCAATTTTTTTTTTATAATCCATTAAAATTTCATCAAAGCCTCCCCTATACCAGGAAGGGAGGTCCCAAGTTATCGATTGTGTTCTGTTACACTTGTATACACAATTTTCATTCCTGATCTAATCATCCTGGATCTCAAAACACATCAATGGTACTAATCATTTCACAAAGATATTCATAAACTTGCTCATAAATAGTTATACAATTTAAAGAGGGATAAAAGTAAAACATATGCATATAAGTTATAAGAACATCATAATAGTAAAATTTATTCATATTCATGCATCAAAAGAATATTTTTGATGTCATTATTTCATAATTAAATAGATTACAGTTAATCCCAAAATAATACATATTACTTCTTTTCTATAATAACAACATAATAAGCAAAGGACTACTCCTAACATGAATGGGAAGGCCCTGAAAAGAACAACATAATTATTATGAAAATGAACTATAATAATATTTAATATTTTAAAATAATAACATTACATCCCTTTTTTTTCTTTTTATTTTTATTTTTTACCCAAATACGACAACATTTGCTTATAATGGAAATTTCTTTTCTTTTCTTCTTTGCACTTCACCCTAATATCCTATATTATTCATTATCTCCCAAAATTTGAGTACGAATTGTGACTTCATTGTCAGTCATTAATAGGCAAGTTCTACTTTCATTTCCAAAAGAATTTATAAAGAATACAAAAAAATTACTATATCACTAATATTGTTGGTTATCCTTTTCTTGATATCTAATCCAATTCTTTGAAATCCACAAATAATATCAAGGTAATCTTTTTTATACGATCCAAGTAATGAAAAAACAATCAGATTCGGATTTTGACATAAAATATGTAACCGTACAGTTTTATAGAAATATTTATAATTCTCAATTCGACAGCCGGGTTGAAATTTTACGTGGAGTCTCCTGACATGTCTTCTTACCTTGGATTAAAATTTCAAGTCAATCGAAGTCCAAAAAGGCATTGCAATACTGGTCAACAAAGGGTGTATAAATTTTGTTATTTACTTTGTTTTAACTTGTGGACTTCCTACTGGCTCGGATGTTTTTTCTACAAGGATGTGACAGTTTGGATATTTAATAGGCTACAACATAGTTTTCATATGTGATATGGACTCTATATTAATGTAGAATCCTTATGGTGTATGGAAACAATTATTCTATCCTTATTATAGTAGGAATCCATCCTTATGGTGTAAGGATACTTTGCAAACCAGGAAATTAAAGTGGAGACAACTTCAGATTTGATTCTCCTAACTTATATGGGACTTCTAAAGAGCAGCAAATCTGATCATATCATATTTAGGATATCATATTTAGATTTATTATTGTTATAATTATTTTTATCTTAGTTTAGGGTTTATTTATATTATTTGGGTTTAATTGTAAGTGAGAATCATATAAGTCCATATTAGGGGTCCATTAGGGTTTGTTTCAATCTAGAGTCAGTATAAATAAAGGCATAATGAGACATGTAAGGTTAGACAATTTAGATTAATAAAACTTCTTATCTGCCACACTTGTTGTGTGTTGGTGGGATAATCTTCCTTTTTGGTTCTTTAAAGAACTGAAAAACAACTTATCGAAGAACAAATGATTTCGTGACCTCATCCTTATACTTCTTGTTCACGAATCAATATTTGTTAGGTGGGAGTTTTCGTTTCTAATAGTGCTAGTGCCTAGGTACAAGTTATCTTTGTGTCACACTCCTATCAGACCTGATTTACTTGGCTTTCCGGGAATTGATGTCTTTGCGCGTGGGTTGCTTAACCGCGTGTTGAAGAGGTTCACATTACCCTTGATGCTATTAGCCTCCTCAATTCTTGAAATTAGATAATCCAAGTTCATTTTGTTTTCCCAACCTTAGGGTTTTGCCGATGTTAGTAATCTTAACATGATCATTGGTCTCCCTTTCCTAAGAACGATTAATAAGAGTCAACAAATAATGTCATTATCAATATGACCCATTGATTTCAATAGTTATCATGGTCCGGATTGCCCTATACGAGTACCTTAATTTCTCATCTAAAAATACCAATGTCAAAAAACCTCTTGACATCATTAACCTCCAATTAGGATTAGTTAATCAAGTTCCATAAAAATACCAAAGTCAACGTAACCCATTGATTATCATTAGTTATCCAAATCTAGAATAGCTAATCAAGTTCTTTTAGATACTTTAAGTTAAAACAAGTAAATCCAAGCTAATCAAGGACATTAAAAGGGCAGGAACACAAATTTTCCAAATTAGATTTCTCCTAATTTATTTGAGACTTCTTAAAAGTGACAAATCTGGTTCTAGCATATTTAGGATGGTAATTTTTGGATTTTTATTATTTTCTTATTAGTCTTTAGGTTCTTATTACTTATTTAGGTCAATTGTAAGTGGGCTTCATATAAGTCCACCTAAGGAGGGTCCATTAGGGTTTATTTAAGTCTAGAGTCAGTATAAATAAACACATAACCAAACATGTAAGGGTTAGACAATTCAGATTAATAAAACTTCTTATTTGCCACACTTTATGTGTTTTGGTGAGATACTCTCTCTTCTTTGGTTCTATAAAGAACTGAAAAATGACTTATCGAAGAACATGGCGTCATCCTTATACTTCTCGTTCGCGAATCAATATTCGTTGGGTGGGGGTTCACGTTTCTAATAGTGCTGGTGCCTAGGTACAACTTATCTTTGTGTCACATTCCTATCAAACCTGATTTACTTGCTTTCCAGGAATAGGTGTCTTTGTGTGTGGGTTGCGTGACCACATGATCACAAGGTTCACATCAAGATTAACTTTGACTAATGACATCCATGTTGGATAGCCGAGAATAAATGCTAATGATTAGCTTTGGTTAATGGTATTCATGTTGGATAGTTGGGAACAACGATAAGATTAACTCACCTAATGGTATCCATGTTGGATATCCGAGAGTAAAGGATAAGATTAATTTCAATTAATGATTTCCACACTAGGACAACCGAAAGTGAACATTAAGAATAGCCTCGGTTTAAAGAATTCATTGACATAATAAAAAAAGATTATAACGTATTATTTTTTTGCCGGAAATCATGTTTAAGAAACAATATGAATTGTTATAGTTATGGATGAATTATTTATGCACTGAAGAATTCTATATGTATAAGAATTCCTAGACCATAATATGTTATCAATTGTTTGTCGAACATAGTTTAAAATAAAGTAACGTGGACTATTGTTGCCTGAAGATGTGAAGTAATGTATTCGAGATGGACCTGATAGAAAGTTATTAATGTGAACCTACTTATTAGAAATTAATCTTAACCACGACTACATATTATGAGATAACCTTAACCATTTGCTCAATTGTACCATAATTAATGTTTATGCACTAATATCAAGTTTGATTTGTAACAGGACCATCATGACCATGGTATCTAGCAATCTCATAATATGCACCTTGTGAAACCGTATAATTATGTAATAATCTCTGTAGTAGTAAGAATATATGAATTGTATTTTGTTAAACTAAATGATGTCAATATTCAAATTTAGGATATTAAGTTATGGTGTATTAGTAAACTTTACGTTTTGCATATGGTGTTTATGTACATTTCCTTTCTATAATACTATTGTATCTTACGTGTATGTAGTTTATATGAATGCTTAAACATGAACTATTAACATGTAAATGGTACAGTTCAAGAAGAATATAAATTAAGAATTTGTTGCATTAGACATTGTACTGAGGATTGTGACACCAAAAAAAAATACCTTTGTTTTCTGCTTATTAAGAATAAGCAATATATCAAAATAAATTGAATTTTGTGAGCTATTGCTAGGGGTGTTCGATTTAAAAACCATAAATGTTAACAAGTCCGGTTCGGTTTCGGTTTTGATCCAGAAACCATGCCAAACCGAACCGAACCCGTTAAACAATTTTAAAAAGCAGTACAAATAGTTAAGTTAACCTAATTGGCCTCCTTCCCTAACATCTCATTCTCATCTCACAAAGCCGTCTCCTTGCTTCCCACTTCCAACAAAAATTCCCAATCTTCCTCGATAATTAATTCCCAATCTTCCTTTCCCAGAAACTGCCTTCATTTAAGCAACGACAACAAGGTAAATTCCATCTTCTTTGATTTTTTGTTTTGTGGGTTTGAAAGTCTCTATTCCATCTTCATCTTCATCTTTCCCAGAAACTGCCTTCGTTTAAGCAACGACAACAAGGTAAATTCCATCTTTTTTGATTTTTTGTTTTGTGGGTTTGAAAGTCTATTCTAAGTCTATTCCATCTTCATCTTCATCTTTCCCATAAACTGTCTCCATCTTTCAGGCGTCTTCATTTTAGCAACGACAGCAAGGAAATTCCATCTTCATCTTCATCTTTCCTAGAAACCGTCTCCATCTTTCAGGCGTCTTCATTTTAGCAACGACAGCAAGGTAAATTCCATCTTCATCTTTGATTCTTTGTTTAGTGGGTTTGAAAGTTTATTCTAAGTCTATTCCATCTTCATCTTCATCTTTCCCAGAATTCGTCTCCATCTTTCAAGCTTCAGCGTTTAATTCCATCTGTTGATTGTTGAAAGGTAAATTTTTGTTACATACTTCTTTTATTCCGTATATATTGCTTTAGATTTCAAATAATATGTTGAGTGTTGATTGTTGCTTTAGTTGCTTTAGTCTGGATAACGTGATAAATATCATGGGTTGTTAAGCTTTAGTTGCTTCTGTGACTATAGATTAATGAGCAACAGAAGCGATATAGATTAATTGCTTTAGAAGTTCTGTAATAGCGATATAGATTAATTGTTAAGAGACTGTTAATGGCTAGTCCCTACTGCTACCCCTGTGATTTTAAGCTGAAATTCATATCTTGCTTTGTTTTTTTGATGTTTTGTTTAGATAATAGAAGCAATACATGCTTTCCATTCTAGTATACTTGGATTAGATCCAATCTGTTGCAAGGTAGGAATTTCTGGACAATCAAGGCCCTAGAGAATTGCTCTTGGGCTTGGGGAAAGATCCTAAAGCTCAAATCATTAGCATGGCTGAAGATGCAGTACATCATAGGAGATGGCATGACAACCTCTCTATGGTTTGATAATTGGCATCCTCACAGCCCGCTTGCGAATTCTTACGGTGAAAGATTCATCTACGATTCAAGTATGGGAAATAACGCGAGGGTGAATGTGCTGATTAGTAACTCAGAATGGAGAATCCCTACCACTCAATTTATTGGCTGGCACCCCATTATAGAAGCTATTCCTTCCAATCCTAAGATGGGGCAGAAGGATGAGATTGTGTGGTTGGATTCACTAAATCATAGATTTTCGGTCAAAGTAGCTTGGGAGCAACTAAGATTTCATAATCAGGTTGTTGAATGGCATGACATTGTGTGGTTCAAGAATGCTGTTCCAAGACATTCCTTTCTTTTATGGGTGGCTGTCCAACAAAAGCTCACAACTCAGAATAGACTTCATCGGTTTGGTATACATGGTCCCAATCGATGCTCACTCTGTCTTCGCAACAATGAAGATCATAGCCACTTGTTCTTTGAATGCTCCTATACTAAAGCGATATGGTGGCATGTTTGTGACAGATGCGACATTCCAAGAATGACGAAAGGGTGAGAGGAATGGATTCAATGGGCAATTGTTACATGGCATGATAAAAGTTTCGTCAATTTTTCTCGTAAATTGGGTTTCGCGGCTACAGTGTATTATATCTTGCAAGAACGGAATGCAAGGATATTTGAAGGAATGTCTAGAACTCCAAATTTGGTCTTTCATCAAATAGAATGTATCATTCGTGAAAAGCTTGATTTGATGAGGAACGCTCTCCCAACAGATGAAAACACAAGGATCCAAAGCGCTTAGAGGGTCAATAACATAGACTCTTAAATTGATATTTAGCTGGTTGTATTGGTATCCCTAACAAGTCTAGTTAAGTCAAGGTGTTCTGCTTTGTGGCTTTCTATAGCCATTTGTTATTTTATGTTTTCATGCACATTGTAAATCTGGGGTATGCCCCTTATAATCTTTGTATATTCTTTTTTAATATATCTGTCAACTTACCAAAAAAAATACATGCTTTCCATTTTGTTGACTGTTGCATTTCCTTTTCCAGATGTAAATATACGTTTCAATTTCATGCTAAATTATTAGTCTTTTGTTTACTGTTGAT
>Ga0325403_1005984_pt1 | contig 11534 bp, 4 predicted proteins | sample PopdelMetagenome_19_FD_205665 | JGI IMG/M metagenome (GOLD analysis project Ga0325403, IMG submission 205665) | Populus deltoides microbial communities from Bellville, Georgia, United States - Xylem-PdKOR-R4 | ecosystem: Host-associated > Plants > Phyllosphere > Stem > Wood/Secondary xylem...
CTTCTACCAAAAATACAGAAAGTGGTAAGGGTAACTCTGCAAAATGTACATGAAAATGTGTTTAAAAATACCTTTTTATTTTTTAAAATTTATTTTTGAAATTAATATATCAAAATAATTAATTTAAAGTTAAAAAAATTCAAGAATTTTTAAATGTATAATTGAACCGAAATAATTTTTAATCTTATATATTATCTTTAATGATTTATTTATTTATTTTTATACTAATGAATAAATTATCTTAAGTGTATGAAAAAAGAGGTTTTATCTTATATTATTGTGTTAATGACTTAAAAGCCCATTTGCTTTTGCAACGTATAAATTTATATGTGGGATCTATTAGACTTTATGGTCAAACTATAAGTCTTGTATAAGAAACAAATGCATGCTTTTACTGCATTTAAGGGAGGGAGGGAGGGAGGGAGAGTTTATTGTCTTGTTGAAAGTTACAAAAATAACCTTTGAAGACATCTTTTTAATTCAACTTTTTTCAATATATGTCCTTTAGATTATTTTCTTAACATCATGCAAATAATTCTTTTATTCAATACAAGGTTTTTAATTTTATTCCATATATCTCGTATTATTTTTAAAAATTAAAATAAAATATAATTGATTAAAGGGGAGTATCCTCGCTTTGTCAAGAATAAGCCATCAATTTAAAAAGATATTTGAAAGTGTAATAATAAATATTTTTAATTTTTTTATATAAATATATTAAAATAATTTTTTTATTTTTAAAAAATTATTTTTAATAAAATATCATGAATCATGAATGGAGTTTTTTTAAATAGTTGCATCTAATAGATAAAAGCTCATGTTTGAGAATAATTTTTTTGTTTTTGTGTTTTAAAAATATTTTTAAAAAGAATTGAAATTTTTTTATTTATTTTAAATTAATATTTTTTAATGTTCTTGTATTATTTTAATGGGCTGATTTTAAAAATAATTTTTTAAATATAAATAAATATTATTTTAATATATTTCTAAATATAACATAACTATACAGTAGTTTTACCGTTGTGTACCAGGAAAAAGATAAATAGTTGGTTTTCAATGATGGCAAGCCGTATTTGGCCTCGTGCTTTTCTCTGACACTCCATTGGTTACTGGCTTAGTTAGGGAATTGTGAGGTTAATTTTTCTTATACGGGTAATGATTTTTTTTCGAAGCTGGACAAATAGTAAAAGAAGTTACTGAATATTTGTATGGCGGCCTTTCTTTTATTTCTCTTGTTCTTTTTTTATATATATATTATGGTAATTTTTTTAAAAAAAATTCATATTTAAAAATTTAATAGCAATTGTGATATAAAGTATTTTTTATTTAAAAATATATTAAAATAATATGTTTTTTTATTTTAAAAAATTATTTTTAATATCAATACATTAAAAAAATTTAAAATTTTAGACAGCATGGTTTTACTAAACAAGTTATAAATAACCAGCATGTTTTTAATAAAACTTCGAATATTTAAAAAAAAAATAGGTGGCAACAGTTACAGAATTCCATATACTTAGTCAATATATTGTTTATGATGATCCTAGGGCTGTTTGCTGGTGCAGGCAATTAATGCTTCATGTTCTCCACAAATTTTATGGAATAAAATAGCAGTTAATCCAAATATCTTAAATTAATATTTTGAATTTTATATATGTATATGTAGGATTTTAGAATGAAATAATAAAATGAATTGAAATCAAAATTTATTGTTTTTATAAAAAGAAAAAACAAAATGTTAAATAAAATAAAATTGACAGTCTTAATTTAATTATATATGTAATCAAATACCTTTTTTAATTCAATTTTTTTATACGCTATTTAGAAAAAAAATCATTGCAATTTCAAAATTCATTACAATACCAAACACACACTAATTGGATGATGAGGTCTTCATGTGTAAATAAAAACTTTCATTTTCTATTATGAGAGGAAGAATAAAAGCAGCAACAAAAAAAAAATAAAGTTTTTATCCTTTGATGGAATTATAAGAAATATATTGAAAGAGAAGGTGTTTAAATAGAGTTTTTACTGCAATACCAACTCATTTTATTATAGATTATAATAATAAAATAATTATTTTATCTCTGAGTCGAATAATATCCAGCTTAGTTGATAGAGGTAATAAGGTCCTCTAATTTTTTTTTATAAGGGCTTCTTAAGTTTTTTTTTTTGTTTTGTTGAGGGCATTATAGTTTTTAACTCAAATTAAATAATATTAAATTCTAAAAAAATGTTGGCACATACGAGATGTTTACGCAATTCAATCAGCATGTGCGGCAACATTGATGGTAGAACCTACTCTTTCACTGTTTTGTTGGATGCAATATCACGTCACTCTCCATCGGTTATGGCACGTGACGGCGGTGAACGAGTAGCTTATCACTAATGGATCTTTTTCCCCTTCTTTTTTCTTTTATTTTTCATAAATTGCATATTGGTCTTTTTTGTTTTTTATATTTCTACTTCGATCTTTTTTTTTATTTCTAGTTTTTTTTCTTTGATTTTTTTTATAAAAGTTTTATGTATTTTCAATTTAGTCCTTTAATTTCAATCTATACATATTATATTTTGAAATTTTATCCTTATTCTTTTGATTTCTTTTTTTTTCCTTGGCTCTTTTATAAAAGTTTTACTAGTTTTTAATTTCACCATTTAATCCAAGTCTATAATGTGTTATTATTTTTAATTTGGTTCTTATTCTTTTAATTTCTCTTCTTTTTGTTGGAATTATTTTTCTTTTTAATTTAACCCTTTAATCAAAATTTTGGTTATAATGATTCGGTTGATTTTGCATTAAATGTAGCAAAAAATCTTGATAATCATGAATCTTGTTTTTATAAAAAGATAATTTATTGCAAAGAGTCTTCTCAGTTGATATTTTCTATGAATAAAAAGACTGAATCACTTTATAAGAACTAAGCATGAGGGTTTGTTAAACCACCATAAAGTCATAAGATTATTGGTAAGAAATGGGTTTAAAGAGAAAAGATAGAATCATGGGGGTTAAGGATGCAAAGTGTAAAGCACACCTAGTGGTTGAGGGCTTTACACGAAAAAAACATGTCGAGTTCAATTACGTGATCTCTTTAATTGTGAAGTATAGTAACACCCATGTAATATTTATTATGGTTAATTTATTTGTCTTAAAGCTTCAGCAGTTGAATGTCAAAATAATTTTTTTATATAGTGAGCTGAATAAGAGGATCTATATGCATCAACTAGAAAGTTTCATTATTTAAGGTAAGGAATACCATTTGTATTTATTGAAGAAGTCATTATATGATTTGAAACTGTTATCGGTGCAGTGGTATAAAATGTTTTATATTTTTATCCTTGGACATGGTTATTTTATGAGTGACTATAACAATTGTTTGTATTTAAAGAAGCTCTCAAATGACTCAATTTGAATATAGAATACAGAGATCAAAGTATTGGTAAGTTATACTTGTTACATAGAGAATATATGGAAAAAGTAGAAGAATGCAAGCTAGTAAGTGCTCCACTTACTTCTCATTTTAGGTTAACTTTAGCTTTGTCATTAAAAATCGAGGAGGAAAAGGAGTACATGTCAAGTGTTTCATATATTAGTGTAGTTGGAAGCATTATTAGTGTAATAAAATTTATTTGCGAGTGTTTTTATATTTTACACTTTAATAGCTAAAAAGAGTTTGAGGTAGTTTAAAATTTTGAATGAAAGAATAATTTGATGTGACATCTTATAAGTTTTTTTTATTTTTTTACCGTTAGTTTCTCATAAGATATCACCCGTAAAGTAGTTCTAAATTATTAAACCACATAAATCATCTGTATTTTTTATTATCTTTTATATATTGAGAATGGAAACACTGAAATTCAATTCCACAAAAAAATGTGAAAGATAAAATTTTCGGATTGTAAAGACACGAAACATTGAATTTACGGGGCCTGAAAACCGGATGGACTAAAATACAGTTATCATCCTTTTTGATCTGATACATTTTTCATCCTCAGTTCATCTGCGCAGATGCCCTCGTAACATTCCGAGGAGCTACACAGTAACATTGGAAGTCGAAGGACATCTCAGATGAAATAAATTATGGCTAACACGAGACAACACACACCCTGCGAATCTATTAGAAGCAGAGATTTTGATGACTTAATTCACCATGAAAATCAATAAGAAGTGACAGCTGTTCACATTATTTTCTCTACAAAACCAAATAATCAAATTAGATATTATATCAGTTTTCCTCTAAATTCCAATACAAACCCTCAAATCTGGAAACCCCAGACTCAAAAAGGTGAATACAGAACCAGAACAAAGAAAGAATAGATGAGTAGAAAAACCAGGCAGCCGGTAATTAAGTATTCATATGTGGCAGCCACAGCAGAGATAGAAGAAGCAGAGAGTGGAAACAAGAACAACAGCTTCAGCTACGTAGAGAACCTTGAAGACCAAGTTGTCTATTATGTTCAGCTGAAAATCAAGACCACGTTTCCATTTGATGCCAGAGATTTTCCATGGCCACAGCTGATCCTTCTTCATCATAACCTTCTTCAACGACCATGTCTTCTTCGCCATTACAAGAACAGAAAATACAATACCCTTGCCCCTCTCTCTCTCTCTCTCGGTTTTGATGCGCCCCATGTTTGTCTCTTTCCTGTTGTGTTTATATAATGTGGTTGCTTTGGTCTGTTGTGTTCGAGAGGGAAAAAGAAAAAAGAAAAACACAATGAAAAAGGCAGGATTCTGCTGGCCGAGGACACAACGAGGAGGGTAGTTCGGGGAATAAACTGATTATGGTGAAGAATCTTCTAGTGGGAAAGGGTGTTTTTGGTATTTCCAGCTAGCAAAAGACAGTAAGTATCATATACTTCATACGCGGTTTTGTCCAACAAGGAATCGAAAAGATTTAATGTATCTGGAAAAATAAAAGAATTCAGTCATTCACACCTCCTTCTAGTTAGGATCTCAACTTTAATAACTCCTTTTTTTTTTAAAAAAAAAGAAAGATAAATCGTAATATTCATTTCTCTTTTTCCGAAAGTTGTTGCCAATTGGGATTTTAATTCAACATGCTTGTCATAAAGAGGAAGAGACAGACATTGACATCCATGAAAATGCTGGACTCCAATTGGTCTCTAACGGTATAGCTACCTAGTTGAATCATGCCCGTTAGTGTTTGGACGTTTTCAAGCTGTGGATTGGCTTCCATCATTTGGTCAAAGCCCTTCAACGGCTAGTGCTCAAAAGAAAAAGGAAGAAAAAGGAAGAAAAATATAGATGCTGGTACAATTACAAAGCTAGTTTTATTTATTTATTTATTTTAAAAAAAAGAATAAAGAGTCGGTGCCGAGGTGGTTTGGGCTTTTAACAAGTGGAGATACTAAAGTAGTCGTGTTTTTTTTTCTTTCCCTGCCAGCTCACCGGCTACCCAGAATGAGATGGAGGAAGCTTTCAACAATATGAAGATAAGGGCACACTTGCTTTAATTTGTTGAAAAAACAACCGGAAAGGAATATATCAAAGGAGTAAGTTTTGGACTACTTTAGAGAACAGCTATGCGACACGCGGAAGAATCGCTGGCGAGCTATGTAGCTTTGTTCATACTAGTTTGATCCCCGCACTGTATGACGGGAGAAATTATTATTTTTCAGGGAATGTTTTTTTTTAATTAGAATCAATATTAAAAAATATTTTATGATTGTCAAAAGCATGTTAAAAAATATCTAAATAATGTGTTTGTATTTTATATGTGATTGAGGGCAAACAATATAATAAATATGGTTAAATCATGTCAACAATATATTTAAAATTTTGAGAAATAAAAAATAATTTCAAACAAATATTCCCCAGAAATTTATTGTTTTATTAATTTTTTTTGTATATTATATACATAATAATTGGAAAAAAAAATTATAACCATTCCAATGAAAATTTATAATATTATTTATAACCATGTCAAAATTAAAAGGCAAATGAATTATCATTATAAAAAACTTTTTTAGATTTAAAAAAATAAGGGTTGAGACAAACTATTGGCCCAAACACCTAGCTTCTTTTTTATATATTTAAAAAAAATATAAACAAAATGTCATATGCTATTTCATATCCCAACCACCAGGTGGTTGGAAAATCAAGTTGGTGTGTTTTTATGTTTGAGATTCTATTTTTTTTAAATAGCATACGACTTAGAATTTGGTTTTTTAAGGTTAAGAACTTGGTTTGAAAGATGTTTAAAGGAAACAAGTTCAATTATCGTTGAGGTTTTTTTCAAGACGAACTTAGAATTTTTTGCTATTATGTCATTTCAAATAATATTTCAAATAAAACTCTTTATCTGTTTATCTTTATATTAGAAGTGAATGAGTTGTATTACTTCTAATAATATTTTGGAAAATGACCCCTGTATAATTTTTTTTATCCTTATATTAAAAATAAATAATAATAAATTATTGTCCTTAATAATATTTTGGATATTAATCTTTTTGTAGATTTTTTATCCTTATATTAAAAACGAACAATATATTTTATCCTTAATCCTTAATGAGTTGTATTACTCCATGTTCAACCATTGATAAGAATTCATTGTGAATGCTTGAAGTGTGAACATATGAAAAAAAAAAACAAATGGTTTTACAAAATAGATGTTATAGTCAAGACTGACTAAGTTGACCACTTTTAAGACTTCGCCGAAGCAACTCCGATGTAAGCATCATTGGAGACAACTTGAAGATAGTAGAAGAGGTGCACACCTTTTGTTTTGATCCAACCTTACTTGATTTGGAGGTTTGTAACTTCATATAAGATTGAGTAAAAAAATTGAAAAATCGATTAAACTGAGACAATAAAAAAAAACCGAAAAAATTGAACTATGAAAAAAACCGATTAGAAAATTTAAAAAAATATTCGGTTCGGTTTGGTTTTGGTTTCATAAGCCTGAAACCGAAAAACCAAACCGAATAAAAAAAACTGAACCAAACCAAAACCAAACTCATCAGAAAGTAAAAAAAAAAAACCCAAAAAACAATATAGTTTTTGGTTTTTAATAGTAAATAACCAAATCGAACCGAACAGAATAGAACCAAAAACGATCAGTTGAGTTTCAGTTTTTAATATAAAATAACCGAACCGAACCAAAATCGATCGGTTTGAACCAATTTCGATTTCTTTTTTTGAATTTTACAAAATTTCAGTTTGGTTATTTTTATAGGTAAAAACCGAACCGAATAAAAAATAATCACCCCTAACTTCATATTTATTTGTTTAAAAATGCCAACTCAATCAGTTCAAAATCCCCCCTTAAAGTAAAAGAAGAATAGTAGGTAGACGACATGTCGTTTACCCCCTATTCCAAACGATGCGTTTTGAACATGAACCAGATGACTTGTCATTTAGCTTAGCCACCAAGAAATTAAGGCTAATAAATTTTTAATTTTCTTCAATTTGACCCCTGATTAAACCAATGTCAATACCTGATGTCTCACGCCTTTTACAAACTGATCCTTAGATTTAAATTTCTTCAATCAAGTCTCTAATTGCTCACCAAACTTCAATATTTATACAATTAAGCCGCTGATTTTATCAAATTAACTTTTAAAAAATTCAATTTAACCCTTAGACTTTAATTTCTTCTAGTTAAAACCCAAATTGAACTCAAAAATAATTTTTTCTTGCAATTGAGCCCTCAATAAATTAATTAAACCCTGAAAAATTTCAATTGAATCCTTAAATATTCAGTTTTGAATTTGCCTTTTGAAATTCAATTTTCTCTTATCATCAGGCCCTCATCAGTCAAGATTAGACCTTTAGTTTTTTCAACTTTGTATATTTTGATCCTCCCCAACCAGTCTTTAACAATTTTCTAAGCGCTCTTTATGTTCTCTCCACTTAGATATTCTTTTTTCCATCTTTTTCAATTTTTTTGTATTTTATTTTTCTGATTTTTTTGGGTTGTTTTTTTCTCTTTTTTGAATTTTTTTTGTATATTTACATGTAGTTTCTAAAATAAATTACAACAAATTTTTTAATGGTATCAATAGTATTGTAATTGGAGTTTCAATATACTTTAGGAGTTTTTTTCTTTTTTTTTTCTCTCGTTTCTCATGTGAATTGTGTTTCATAATCATGACATGTACAAACTATACCATTTTTTTTTTAAACTATACTATTTCATCTATATTTAAAATAAAAAGGTGCTAACAACCACCAAAAAAAAAAAAAAAAAGAGCCCATATAAAGATGGTAGAAGGAAGGCGTAAACGGGAAGAACATGAAAAGCAAAAAAGTTTTCATGTATATCTAGCAATGTACACATTGATATGTTAGATTTTTACTGTGATTGGTTTCTTGATTCTTGTAATTAGAATACGTTAGTCGTCGACATCACTAGCAGGGACCAACCACACCCACACCCACACCCACAAGACCACTATAAAATCCTGACAAACGTTTAGAAGACAGTGAAAAGACCAACAGTATACACCAAAGACCACTATAAATTTTGACAAACGTTTAGGACAGTGAAAAGTCACATCCAAGAGAGAAAAACGTATATTGTGGTCCAAGAAAATACTATCTTTAGGCTAATTTTAGTTGATAAATTAAATTACGTGGCCCAAGTGAGTTGTTGTCGAATCAGATCGGCAGTGACGGTCTGACGGACGCCGCGTCCAAAGTACCCCTTCAGTCGACAGAAAGATCAAAGATGGGATGATCACCTGCACCTCTTAATTCTCTTTTGGTTAGTGCTAATCGGAAAAAAATTAACGCTTTCTTATTAAGAATTCTTGGTTAAATGTTTTCATTAGTAATTAGCAGCCATTTATTTACAGATTTGGCAAGCAATCTTTTTCACGTCAGTTTTTTTTGCAGCACAACTTGTCGACAGTGCAGGAGTGTTACAAACAGATGGGGTGTTCTTGGAAATTTCAGAATTTTGTCATGCTCACAGATCATCACACAGTAGGTTTTCTCCCTTCTGAATTTTCCCTCCTTGCAAACGACGAATCATGCTATCTTAGGTATTGTGCATTTTAAACTATATATATATATATATATATATATATATATATATATATATATATATATATATATATATATATAGACACACACACTCTAAAAATAATGTGTTTTTTTTTTAAAATCTCAGTTTGAATTATAAAGCCAAACAAATTTAATTTTTCTAACTTGCGGAGTTGATTATTTTTTGTGGTAAATATCAATATACATGCATGATATATTATGTTACAGGAATCCCATATTCTCTGAGGCATAACATAACATTCTTTTAAAATTAAGAAAACATATCATCAAAAAAAAGTTAAATTAAAACTTTTTATTTTTTTAAAAAAACTCCCCAGCTAATAGCTTTATTTCTAGCAATGACAATACAAATGTTTTAAAAAATTATAAACTTTTATATAAAAAAAATTTATGAATCACACACAGCGTAGCGGAAAAAAATATTTTCCAAACTACTACAATTAAACTAAATACACAACCACTTATCACGCTAATACTATATGCATGATTTATTGCGCAAGGTGCATTTAACATTAGCATGATCTTTTGGTTAATTAGTTTTGCAATTCCCTTTTTTTTTTTCTTTCCCTACTTCTTTCTTTCTATCTTCCACTGCTTCTCCATCCTCCTGCACCGCTCTCAACTCATCTTAGCCTTTAACACAAAAAAATATCATTTCTCTCTCATCTCCATAAAAAACCTGACCTTTCTCTCTTTTTTTTCAGTTGTCGCTTTTCTAGCCATCAACCCGTGACAACAAAGGTTGATCCTAACCTTCACTGCCACTGGCGCAGCCACCACACATTAGCTACCCATTTAGGTTGCGTTTAGCATGTAACAGTGACAACATAGTGTTTGGTTAAGAAATGAGCCGTGATTTCTATACGTGGGACCTACCATTATCTGCGTTGAAAACACAGTTTTGTTGAAGTAGAATTTACATGCTTTCTGTCGCGTTTTTCCCTCTTTGCTGCATGCTTTCGCACATCAAGCAAATTAATTGGCATGAACAGTGCACCATGCTGCACTGTTCGCGTCAACAGTGCAGCATGCTGCATTGTTGATGCTAATTAAACAGTGAAGTGCTGCACTGTTCATGCAAATTAATTGGCGTGAACAGTGCAACATGTTGCACTGTTTGCGTCAGCAGTGTAGCATGCTGTATTATTCTGGCCGAACCGGTTCCGGTTCAAAACTTAAGATATATTAAAACAGGTTCGATCCAGTAAAATAAAAATTATTTTTTATTATTTTAATTGTATTTTATTTGAAAAACTAGTATTTAATATTATTCAATATTTAACTACATAAATTAGACAAATATCGCTTGATGACGTAGCATTTGCAGAATTGTAGATATTTTAATGGAACAATAAAAAATATTTTATATAAAGTATTATTTATTTTATGATGTAATATCAATAGTTAAATCTATAAAATTTTAAATTAAAAACCATCAATATTAATATATATATATTTTAAATTATTTTATAACCTCAATTTCAAAAGTATTCTTAACCAAACACATTAAACTACTTTTTGCTCAACCTCAATTTCAACTACAGTTTTAACCAAACACCTATTTTTTCAAATCAACCTCAACTAAAAGTACTTTTTATAAAATAATTTTTTTCAAACCACAACCACAACAGCTACCGCAATAGCAAACACACTCTTAACCTATTTGAGGAATATTCACTTTCCCCTCTGTTAATTTGTTATTTTACTTAGTTAATTTGTGAATTTTTAGGAATTTTTTTAAAGGTTTAGGTTAGGGTTTTTATTGATTTTGCTTAATTGAAGATTAATTAGATATGAAATTATTTAAGTAAGTGTGTATATTGTTTTATTTACTAAGAAAAATCAATGAATTATGTTATGTTGATTATGTTAGTAATAGGGTTTTAGGGTTAAGTTTATGTTTTTTTTTTTTAATTTTGGATTTTTTAATGTAACTTGAATAATTTGATATATTGACAAATTAACATTGTGTTTTATTGTGATTTTTCACAGAACATGTCTTCTATAGTTGTAATTTTATGTTATTATGGTGGTAAAATCATCAATAATGATAATGGTATCATTTATCATAGATGAAGTATCGAGTTATGTAGCTTGAGGTTAAATAGTTCATTTGACGAATTAAAGAACTAAGTGTGTCGAGGAATGGGTGAAATTTAGCCGAATTTGATGTTGATATTACTTAGAAGATGTTGGGTGGGGTGCATCTGAATTATTATATCGATGTCATCACCCAATTTTGGGTTATTCCCCAAAATTCACTTTTTTTTCAAAATAAAAAAAATCAAAATCAAAAAAATAAAATAAATGCTGGCAATGCGGAGAAAGCTGACCAAGAAAGGCTGCAAAAATAGGCAAAAATCAAGCTGTAATTTTTAAAGGAAATTCGAGGCCTAATTGTACCCCATTATGCCCAAGAATGGAGAAAAATGCAAATTCAAGGTCAAATTAAATTATTATTGGACGAATTTGCATAAAAATTAAGTCCAATGACATAATTAAATTT
>Ga0325403_1005986_pt1 | contig 11533 bp, 6 predicted proteins | sample PopdelMetagenome_19_FD_205665 | JGI IMG/M metagenome (GOLD analysis project Ga0325403, IMG submission 205665) | Populus deltoides microbial communities from Bellville, Georgia, United States - Xylem-PdKOR-R4 | ecosystem: Host-associated > Plants > Phyllosphere > Stem > Wood/Secondary xylem...
AAGTTATAATCATGAATGCCTGACAACATTTACAAGTATTAGCATTATTCGAATAAGATAACTAATGTAATCATGTTAACAATTTATAATCTGATTGGAACCTCCTTGTGTGTGGTTTCCAATTGAACAATAAGAGTTTATACTATACTTGTTTGAAATACCATTAGTGGATCCTCTAACCTTGACATTTGTTGTTATCATTGTTTAATCCTTACGTTAATCTTCCATCTCAAAGTTCTCATCAACATCAACTTCTTCTTCTTCTTCATTATTATTATTATTATTATTGTTATTGTTGTTATTGTGTTGCTATAATTTATACAATTAACCTCCCTGTGGTTCGACCCCAGTCTTGTCGGGTTATTTATTACTTCGACACTCCTGCACTTGGGAGAAGACATCAATCTTTTGGTCGTGTCAAGTTTTTGGCACCGTTGCCAGGGAGGTAAATTCTTGTACAAATTATAGTATTTATTTTATTTTCTCTTTTCACTTTTCTTGTATCTAACTTTGTTTATTTTTTTTGTTTTGTTTCTTTTTGTTTTGTTTTCTTCTTCTTTTTATTCTCTTTTTACACGTGCATGAGAGTCTGGTCCATACATTAAGTGGTAGACTTTGTAGGGTATCCTCATCATTTTTAAAAAATATGGCCGAAGAAGATAACCAATCGCTTCATAATGAGAATAATGAGAATATTCGGATTATAACACTTAGAGACCACATGAATCCTACAAGAACAAGTGCTCACTCATGCATAGTTTTTCCCCTTGATGCATCTCATTTCAATTTTAAGCCAGGCATTATTCAACTTTTACCATCTTTTCATGGCTTAGATTTAGAAAATCCATACTTGCATTTAATTAAGAGAATTTAAGGAGGTCTGTAACACCTATAATGACTCAAATTGTAGCATGAACACCATCAGGTTAAAGCTTTTTTCTTTTTCATTAAAAGATAAAGCTAAAACATGGCTATAAAATTTGAGACCTGGATCTATTCATGCTTGGGATGAAATGCAACAACAATTTTTAAAGAAGTTTTTTCCATCTCACAGAATAAACTCTTTCAAAAGACAAATAATCACTTTCACTTAAAAACCAGGAGAAATATTTTACCAATGTTGGGATAGGTATCAAGCCTTGCTTAATACTTGCCCTCATCATGGTTTGAAACATGGAGATTGGTGTCATATTTTTATGAAGGGTTAACTCCTAGAGATAGGCAAATGGTTGAATTGATGTGCAATTGAACTTTTGAGGACAAAGAACCTAATGAAGCAATGGAATACCTAGACTTGATAGCTGAAAATGCAAAAAATTGGGACATTACAGGAACTTATGAGGCACCAAGTAAAACCCAACCTCATACATCTAGTAGAGGTATGTACAACCTTAGGGAAGATCATGACCTCCAAACCAAGTTTGCATCTTTAGCTAGAAAAGTCGAGGCACTAGAATTAAAAAAGAGTGGTCAACTAAAATCTATTCAAGACATTGTGTGTCAAATCTGTGAAACCAATGAACATTCAACTAATGACTGTCCAACTTTGCCTTCTTTTAAGGAATGTCTCCATGAACAAGCCCATGCTCTAAACACTTTCCAAATGCCCAATCATAACCCATACTCACAAACATACAACCCTGGTTGGAGAAATCACCCAAATTTCAATTGGAAGAGTGATAACAATAATGCACAAACTTCACAGCCACCGTTTCAAGCATACCATAATTTCCAAAATTCTCATGGATATGCACCTCCTTATGCTCCACCTCCTAGAAGAAATCTTGAGGAAACATTGCATGCATTCATTGAAAAGCAAGAGATAATCAATACTCAACTTGCTCAAAGCATGACAGATTTTAAAAATACTCTTGCAAAATTGACATCTGCTCTCAGTTTCCAAGAGAAAGGTAAGTTTCCATCTCAACCACAACAAAATCCCAAGGGGCAATACAATGCGAATGCAAGTAGTTCTGGAAGCCAACATATGGATCAAGCTAAATCAGTCATCACTCTTCGCAGTGGTAAGGTTATTGAAAAACCCATTCTTGAACCTTGTGAGAAAGATGATGAGTCAATCTCTGAGGGTAAGGAAGGGGTTGAATCTGAACATTGTAAAGAAAAGATTAATTCTTCGCCAACACTTCCATTTCCTCATGTCGTGACCAAACAAAGGAAAGTCAATCACAACTCTGAAATCTTTGAAACTTTCAAACAGGTAAGGATCAATATATTTTTGTTGGATGCTATTAAACAGGTTCCTTCTTATGCTAAATTTTTGAAAGATCTGTGCACTGTGAAGAGAAAACTGAATGTGAAAAAGAAAGCCTTTTTAACCGAACAAGTAAGTGTCATTCTTCAGAACAATAATGCTTTGAAATATAAAGACCCTGGTTGTCGTACAATTTCATGCTTTATTGGAGAACATAAAATTGAAAGAGCTTTACTTGATCTTGGAGCTAGTGTGAATTTACTTACATATTCAGTTTTTCAAAGTCTCAATTTAGGTGAGTTAAAACCAACTTCTGTAACTTTTTTTACTTGCTGATAGATCTGTAAAAGTGCCTAGAGGAATAGTCGAAGATGTGTTAGTACAAGTCGATAAATTCATTTATCCTGTGGATTTTATTGTCTTGGATACACAACCTGTTAAAGCATGTAATTCATTTCCTGTTATTTTAGGACGTCCATTTCTTGCAATTTCTAATACATTGATTAATTGTAGGAATGGACTGATGAAGCTATCTTTTGGAAACATGACATTGGAGATGAATATTTTCAACATTTGCAAGCAACCTGGAGATGATAATGATTTACAAGAAGTAGATTCTATTGAACAATTAGTTTATGATCAACTTGAATCTACTTTGAGTAAAGTTGAGATGGATGAATTTGAAGATTTGCAAATGATTTATTCTCAAGAAGAAATCACGGATGAAAAAGACACCAAAAATGTTGATGCGTATCTTTTGTCAAAAGTGACAACAGATTCGACATCCAACATCACACCAATCGATGATTACTTTCCTGATGAATCCTTACTTTCTTTTAGTTCAATGCCTTGGTTTGCTAAAAATATCAATTTTCTTGCAACAAGAAATTTGCCAGCTCATTGGAGTACCGAAGATAAAGGAAAGTTTTTGAACGAAGTAAAGAACTTTTATTGGGATGACCCTTACTTATTCAAATATTTTCCTAATAAAATATTTCAAAGATGCATTCCTGACAATGAGGTAAGTAGTGTCATTAAATTTTGTCATTCTATAGCATATGGGACTCATTTCTCGTCAAAAAAGATAACTGCAAAAATCTTACAATGTGGATTTTATTGGCCCACCATGTTAAAAAACACACATGTGTTCTGCAAAGCTTGTGAAAATTATCAAAAGTCAGGATTTATTTCAAAACATAAGGAATCTTTAGATAATCTTCTATTGACTTTTGAGACATATCCTGGTGGAGATGTGCACCGTGCATTTCAGGACTTATAACACAATTCCATAAAGAACATGATTGACTTAGTCTTGGGAATCTGATAATAAAAGACCCTGTTTGCCAGTTTTTAAGAAAACTGGATGGGAAGTCTATCCCCGACCCATAGAGGGCGTTTAAGTCGTTCTTGGACGTAAAACCAAGGGAAGATGTGAGCCACAATTACAACTACGATTTGAGTCTTAGTTTGTAAAAATTTATGTCTTTTGGTTTTATTAATAGCATAGTATTTTGTTTTGTTATTTCTTATATTTGTTTAAATGTGTTTCAGGTTTGTCAGTGTTCGTTGTTTCAGGTGATGTTCTCTATACTCTATCTTTCTATCTCATGACATTGAGGACAATGTCTCGTTTTGGTTGGGGGGAGAAGGTAGTAGTAGTTGACATTAAAAAAAAAACTAACCAACTAATTGCTTTTGTTTTTAAAATCATTTGACAAAACTGTTATTACTAGGATGGCAGAGTAAGGAGAAATTTTAGTGACTCTTGAGACGCATCTTAGTAAATATTTTCCAATGGTTATTTGCAATATTCATAACAATGCCTATTACAATACTTCTTGAAATATTCAGGTTTATAAACTCTCGCATTATTATCACTTGATTCTGCTCATATACTTAATTAACAAGTATTCTTAAACCTTCATTTTCACACACACACTTTAACATATGATTGTGGGTTGCACATTGGATTATTACATTATTTATGTTCTTTTGTAATTTGCAAAAAAAAAAATGATGATAATAAAAACATAGATAAGTTTGGTTTCGAAGCCTCCCTAACCTAAGCAATTAAGCCCGAAGGGGTGTTTTAACACCTAATACCCTAAAGTCAACTGACTTGGGAGCTATTGGCCCAAAACTTGTTACATGGGTTAAGGAGAAAAGCTTAAGGGAATCAAACATTGCACTATCTACGTATCAGTATCTGCAACCCGAGTTACTAAGCTCGTAGGGGTGTCTCAACACCTAATGCCCTAAGACCAACTGGTCTGGGAGTCATTAGCCGAAAGCTCGTTACATGGGTTAAAGATGCATTGTGTTTTAAGTATATGTATATATATTGAAAAAGAAAGAAAAAAGAAAAAAAGAAAAAAAAAGAAGATAATAATCCCAACCCAAGGAAGTTAACCTTAAACATTAGAACAGAATATTGTTTTCTTCCAATAAAAGCCCCATCATCTATGTTTTCATACATTGAACACATAAAAAGGAAGGTTTATTAATATCTTGTTTAAGAGGTATTGAGCAAATATATAAATTTAATGAGAGTTTGTTTATCTGGATAGATTAATGGAAGTTGAATGATGAATGCCTTGCTTTGTGGAATTTGCAAATTGTTTTTCTATTTTAATGCTTTGATTACTAGGGACTAGTAATAAGCTGGTTGGGGGGGTGATTAGTACTTAAAAGTGCATTTTTATCAAGATTTTATATCATCATTTTGCACTTGAAATATCAAGGTGAAAAGGGTACACTAATGGTGTAAGAATAAGTATAATATAAACTTAACATGGACCTTAATGTTGGATACTAACATGCTTTATATTTGTTATCTTGTTTACTTTTAATGCTTTGCTTGTTAAATGGTTAATCTAGATTTATGTTGTATAACACTTGGTACAACAAATACTTGGCACTTTCATAGCCCATATTGTATGGTATAACCGACACCTGAGCTATGAAAGTAACTTGATTTGTTGTTAACGTAAGTTATAATCATGAATGCCTGACAACATTTACAAGTATTAGCATTATTCGAATAAGATAACTAATGTAATCATGTTAACAATTTATAATCTGATTGGAACCTCCTTGTGTGTGGTTTCCAATTGAACAATAAGAGTTTATACTATACTTGTTTGAAATACCATTAGTGGATCCTATAACCTTGACATTTGTTGTTATCATTGTTTAATCCTTACGTTAATCTTCCATCTCAAAGTTCTCATCAACACCAACTTCTTCTTCTTTATTATTATTATTATTATTGTGTTGCTATAATTTATACAATTAATCTCCCTGTGGTTCGATTCCGGTCTCACCGAGTTATTTATTACTTCGATACTCCTGCACCTGGGAGAAAATATCAATCTTTTGGTCGTGTCACTGATGAAGAGAGAGAAATAATAAGGATTGTCTAAATTTTTAAAAAGTTAAATAATTGGTTTTCATATCCTTGCCATTGAAAGATATGTTGGTGCATGAAATTAAAACATTAATAAAAAGTTTGTTAGGCCAAGAGGGTTGGTAAAAAGTAAGGTTTAGGAATAGTCATTGATAGAAAACTTGGCCTAAATAATTTTAGATAGATAATTACTGGCGAGATAGGATGGTCATTAAAAGCTAGGAGTAGGGTTTCGTTGGGACAAAGGAGGAGAGAGAGTTCGGTTAAAGATGAGAAGATGAGGTTAGATCAAAGGGAAGAGTATTAGGTTTGGCTTAGCCAACCTCGATTGATCGGTTGGGGCCTGCTAGGTGTCAACAAGCTAGCCAAGCCAAGCATATATGATAAGATAAGCCGATTCTAGTAGAACATCACTTCATGTTGTGTGAAGGGACCATATATGTTCCATTTTGATCACGACTTGTCTTTAAGCGTTAAACAGTTCCCTCATTTTCTATGAAATGGATCGCTCATGTAAACCAACCTACCAATTTATGTTTGCTCAGTGGCTGGGATGGATTTACTCTCATTTTTACGTACGTTGATTAATTCAAGGATAACCTCAGTATTATTTACAAGGAGAAGAGAAGCAAGAAAACCTTTTTTGTTTTTTGAAGCAACAAAACTCGATCGATGGCATGATGAAGTGAGGTATTAATTGGCGTATTGCAAAGCAATAGTCTATACATGATCTCCACGCTTTTTGTGGCAAATGATTCTTGGACAAGTAATGCACATTTGGCCAGTACTTTAAGCTGATTATATATGGTCACGTGCAGATTCTGTATTATAATGAGACAAAGAGCTGTTAGATTGCATCATAATATTGAGGTATGGTGACTTCCACGCCAGATGCAACTCATCAACATAATCATAGTGTAGCTAAACCTAAATTCCTTCACAATATTTCATGTTCCCATGCAAATCACAATTAATGGAGGAGTTCATCTCCTCAAAACCAAGTTATAGTACATGAATATTCCTCTTTCCCAGCTTCTTCTTCTCGGTTTTGTTCTTTCATTTGGATTTTAATTTCTTTGTTTTTCTTGCCCAACACCAATCACTTGCTCTTGTTAGTTAAACAATTACGTATCAATTGATGGGAATATATAAGACTTAACTCATACAACACACAAGAGTGTTCATGATAATTAATTTGTTCTTTAGTAAAGAGAAATACTTCAAGAAAATAAATAAATCAATAAATAAATACTTGAAGAAATTAAGAGAAAGAGAAATTTCCATATATAAACCTGAAAACACTTTTCTTTTCACCCCCACTACACAACGCAAGCTCAAAAACCTTAGGCGTGACAAGCCTAAGTGGGGTGCATTATCATGATAGAACCCAAATTCTCACCCCTCTTCTTCATGCCTCCACATCATCCTCTCATCTCTGATTAAATCCTCCATCCCCACTCTTGTCTATCTTTCTCTACACAAGTCAAAGCCCACAAACCCTCCATCAACCAATCACATCTCTCCATGTCATCACCATGCATCCATAACCAACCCTAAGATTTTCAACTAAAACCCTCCCTCTAAACCCTAGATCTCCCCTTTAACCGACCCCTCACCTCAATATATCTTATCTACGTGACACCAGCACCATTTCTTGGAGGAGCTATTTCCGGCGGGCTGTGAATGTTTGAAACACGATGCTTCCGGCGGCTGGAAACTCATCGGCAGCGCAACTCCGGCATTTCAAACCAAGTGGCTCGAGGGCATGGGTGACACGTGGCCATACCTCGTGACTTGCACAAGTAGTCGACACCGAAAGGGTAGCTGGCCGGAAAACTTGCACTGCCTTCCTCAAAGTCCCGACAAGATGTTCAATATCATCATCATCGAAGATGGAGCCCACACACTCAAAGCTTGCATAGCTAAAGCCATCTTCTGGGGTTACATGAATGGTAGAGTAGCGATCATTATGAATCCCATTCATGGAGTATCCACAAGGGTCAAACGCAAAATCACAAATCATAGCTCTTGGATTGATATCACCTATGCCAGTAATTTTTGTCATTTCTTTGCCAGCTATGTCACCACTTTTGTTGCCCCCACCAGGAGGTAGAAAAAATTTACGAGCCAAAACACGGTCAAGATCAGTCATGCATACCTCAACAGTGTACATATCATGATCATTGGGGATTATGTGGGATTCATCACTAGCAGTGAAGACATGCCAAGAATTAGTGGTGGTTTTAGAAGGCATGACAGAGGCTTTTCTATAGCAAAGATTGTTAGGGAGGGCGTCTTCAAGGCAGATAACTTCTTCTTTGAAGCTGGTGTGAGGGGAAGGTTGTGCTTTAGGGAAGATAAACGTACCTCTTGTGTACCTACAAGAGCACAAAGATAGGCCAAGATTGCAAGCATAGTGTATTAATGGACGGATAGATTTGAGGAGCTGGGTGGTCCCACATGTCTTGATGATGATCTTGGTGGGGTACACAAAGAGGCTTGATTCTGATAACACGTAGGCATCAAAATATTGGTTAGCCACAGCAGATACTACAGTGCATTGCACGGCATTTAACACTTGTTCTAATGACTCAAAATCAAGAAGCCTTAGACCCAGATTGTTGTCCAACATCGCAGGGTCATCACCAAAGAAATGAAGCTCCAACCTCTTCTCATACCCTTCAAATCCAGACATAGCCATTGATATTATGAAATATTGGAACAACACAGACGAATAATATCAAAAAGAAGGTAGCTAGCTAGAAGGAGAGGGAATTGATGAAAGGAAGAGGTGTATACTGCAATAGCTAAAGAGAAAGAGAGAGTTTTGGGTGGTGTGAGGGAGTACAGGGTGAGAGAGAGAAGAGGGGTGAGTATGGGATTTATAGGTGGGTGAAAAGGAAATAGAGAGAGTGGGGTTAGCTAGAGGAAGATGATAGTGAGTGAAGGAGAGAAGGGGGGCATGCGGGTGAGGCAACCAAGAATCATGATTGCAGGCATAATGAAGTGAATAAGATGATGATATGGTTTCCTAAAAATATTAATAGTATGCAAAAAAAAATAAAAATTACTAATATTATTCCAAAGAATAAATCTTTCTAATAATTTGATTTTGGTTTTATCATCACAGACGACAAGAACAGGGGAATGGATTTTATGCCCACGCGCATGCATTTTATTTCCTTTCTTTGCTTCTTTGTCAATTGTCACTACTCAACTCATCAGGCTCTGTTGTCTGTCTCTGCCTAGCTCTCTCCAGTGTCATCAGTTCGAGCAAGAAGTCACTATTTACATAATATATTCTCTCAGTCCTCTTTTTTTTTTCCAGTTTTCTAGCTCAACCAAACCTTTTTTCTTTCTTTCTTTTCCTAATGAACACCATTAAGATATCCTGATCCAAGCTCATAGATATTGCTCAAATTATGAAATTATCTACATCAAACAAGCCGATGATCGAATCCGGATTAGGCCAACTTATTAGCAGGCCTATCCGATTGGTTTTCTTGTGTAGGGTGTTAGGAGAATATTGCTTATTATGCTCATTCAAGGATGTTGGGGAACTCGGTAGCTGGAGGGACGACAGGAGTAGCAGTGCTTATGATCATGCAAACAATCCTTCCATGTTCATGATTCGTTTCTCTGGCAAGAGGAGGGACCATTCAATAGTCTTAGCCCCATTGATTGAAATCATATAGGACTAATATAGGACTGAATAATTGGAGTCTTTTTCGTTAATTTTTATAATTATTGTAATTTTGAGAGGCATTAAATTTACAAGCATTGGTTCAAATTACTGGGAAATGGGAATAGTGCATCATCAAATCAAATCGATTGGTCATGCATTCAAAAGAATTTTTGGATTAATGGGACCAGGTCAAAATGCAACATTCACAATGAAAAATCACTGTGTCTCAAGTCATTCAAGATCAAGACACTTTTATAGAACATAACAGACATAATTATAGACAGGACTACATGTTTTTTTATTGCATGACAACAATTATTAGCATCTTGCAATTTAAAAAGTTAAAACTTGTAAGCTCTGTACTGCTACTGAGCTTAAGTATTTTGCAATGAAAAAAGTTCCAAGTATTTTGCGGTTTTGGGCCAGTCTCAACTCTCCACTCTCAGGTAGTGAAAGACAACTGACCAAAACAGAGAAAAACAAATACAAACAAGAACACAAGAAAACACAAACTAGGTGTCAAGCAATAACTTGAGAGCTGTTGTTATTTGAGCTCTAGTACAGTACGTCACTCCAACATTTTGTTGATTTTTAGCAACATGATCTTGACATGAAACAACCTTGCTTCCTTGCTAGTCGTTGCAGAGACCACTGTCTTTGAAAAAGAGAACAAGGAGGTGTTTTGTATTTTTAATAACGAGAGATATATTAATTAATCAATTGTTATTGTCATTAAAAACATGGATTAACAGTTAAAAGAGTACAAAAAAAACTCAGAAAAATCAGAAAATTTATTAAGTTAACTTTTCTAAGAACTCCTAATTGCCTGGCAAAATATTCCAGAAAATAATTCTTCTCTCTAAAAACATGATCAGCATTGTAAAGATCCGACTCAACAATTCATTGATTTGTAGAAGCATAGATTTTTAAATAGTCAATATCTCAACTCCATATTATATGTTGTGATGAACAAGAAAAAAAAACCAAGGAATTTCTTCATAATTTCTAATTAAGAATACCACCAACTCCTGGAGGACAAAGGGGTGTTAATTAACAAAAAGAAAAAGAAAAGGAGGAGGAGGAGGAGGAGAAGCAATAGACGTGCCACATATCATCAATATTTTACGGTAAAAATAATAATTATGCACAACACAAAAAGTTTGCAAAATGAAAGATAAAAAGAAGGAAAAAACAAAGAGGAATCAGGCGTGGCAAATAAATAATGAGAATACCCTTGAATTGGGGGAGGCCCTCGTACGTGAATTTGAAAGGCACTGACCTTGCATCATTTTTATTCTCCATGCAAGTTCATCTTAGGCATCATTTCTCAATGCACATTCCCTTAACCTTTCACATTTCAAAACTGAAGGAGTTCCCTCCCTTTTATTTTATAATTAGAAGGTAATTAGATATGTTTGTTTTTGTGTTTCAAAAGTATTTTTGAAAAAAATTGAATTTTTTTTTATTTTTTCTTTGCTTTAAATTAATATTTTTTGGTATTTTCAGATTATTTTGATGTGCTGATGTCAAAAATAATTTTTAAAAAATAAAAAAATATATTATTTTGGTGCATTTCCGAGTGAAAAGCAACTGCAATTACACTCTCAAACACGCTATAAAAAAATGAATTTTTCTAGATGTTGGCTTTGAATTTAAAATCTTATGAAGTAAAGAAAGTAAAAATACACCTCCCTTAATCATAAAAGGGTTAAAAAGTTTCCTCTCTGGAGACTAAGTAAGAAACTGATTGAAAATATAGTCAACCGCACAATTAGAGACAAGCCTAAAAAGAGCCATTAACTTAAGAGTCTTTAACTTTTGAGTTTGGAAAGTTAATTAATTAAAGCCAAAACCATCATTTAAATGTCAAGATTTTTAACAACATTTCTTTCTTTACCTTTATATTTCATAAAATCTGTTCTTTACATAAAATTAATGATCACGCCCACATATATGTGTGAGTTTTAATTTTATACATTCTAGGATGGCTTTTACCTTTAGCATTCGTCCTTGAATTCTTCAAATTCTTCTAATAATTGTGTTCCTCTACTATTTATAAAAGAAAATAATAATAATAATAATAATAATAATAATAATAATAATAAGAAGAAGAAGAAGAAGAAGAAGAAGGATTCCAATGTATGAATAACTAAATTTGATCAAAATTGTAATTTTTAAAAACCTTAAAAATAACTAAATTATAAGATGATTTGGATAATTTTCACTTTTT
>Ga0325403_1005987_pt1 | contig 11533 bp, 7 predicted proteins | sample PopdelMetagenome_19_FD_205665 | JGI IMG/M metagenome (GOLD analysis project Ga0325403, IMG submission 205665) | Populus deltoides microbial communities from Bellville, Georgia, United States - Xylem-PdKOR-R4 | ecosystem: Host-associated > Plants > Phyllosphere > Stem > Wood/Secondary xylem...
ATATATGCCACTATGCTTTATTTGGGCAAGCTGTCTCCTTTTATTCAGGTGTAATTTTTGCAATTGATTTTCTTATACTGTATTCAACAGTCATAATAATAATAATAATAATAATAATAATAATAATTTGAAAGAAAATCCTAACCAGAATTTACATGTCGTGCTCTTTAATGGTGTGTATAATGTTGCTTGGTGTCCAAACACTAGCTTCTAAAGCAATATTCAAATCATCTTGGTAGCCCCTCTATTTTTGGGCAGTGCATAAAGTTAATGAACATTTGGTTTAGCCCTGAAAGCCTTTTCTTTCTTTTTTCTTCTTTTTCTAATGAACATTTGGTTTGGCCCTGAAGGCCTTTTCTTTTTTTTTTTCTTTTTTTTTTCTCCTCCTCAATTTTCATGCTTGACACTTTAAATTTTCAATGTAGCTATTCAATTTTTTTTTTTCAGATTTGGTTCTTATTCTTTTTATTACTATATATGAAATAATTTATAAAATTAGAATTTTTTTTTCAATTTTATCTTCCTTTAGTTTTTTAATATGTCAAATTTGATCTTTATTATTTTTATTGCTATTTTTTTATTTGAGATAATTTTTAAAATTTGAATATGATTTCTTTCTCTTTTAGTTTTTTTTTCTATCAGATTTGATATCCATTTTTTTACTGTTATTTTTTTTTACTTTGAAATTTTTTTAAATTGATATATTTTTTTTAATTTCATCACTTAATATTAAATTGGTTGGGAATTGAGATTCTTGATTGAGTCTGAGTCTAGAATTTAACAGGTTGAAAGTCTGGGAGATTAACCAAGGTTTAGAAGGCTCGCCTGAGTTTGCTTATTTTTTTCTCTTTTTAAAGCTCATGTTTTTTTTTTCAGATTTATCATTTGACATTTATTTAATTAGAGATTGAGCTTCACTATTTATTTTTATTTGTTTTCTATAGGATTTTTCAATAATTTTAAAAATGATTTGAGTTATCTCGAGTCTTTTTATTTGTCATTCTTTAAATTTAGTATTTTTAAAGATATTTTTAATTAAATTAAATTTTTTATCAATTAAATATAAGTTTGAGATAACCACTTCATGATATTTTGTTTGATTTGCTTTCCAGGTCATTTCTTTGACAGCATGTGCTGCTTTTTTCAATATCATCGTATAGGCTTTTACAATGGTGTTATAATTGTCTTAGTGAACTCTTTATTGTAGTGGGGCAGTCATCACGGTGGAGCAATGATGAGTCTTTAAAGGGCATTTTTTTATTCTCTTATCGAGTATAATACTGACAACTCATTCTTTAAAGTTAATCAATACAATTTTTTATGGTTTTGTTTATTGGCAATATTTTTTTTTATCATATTATTAAATTAATTGAGTTTATTAAATTCAGTCAAGTCAATAGCTTGAGTATCAAAATTTTCTTGTTTTTTTTAATGTTGGCATAGGTTGAATATTATTTTATTATATTAAAAAAAATTAACTTGAGTGTAAAGTAGACATTGCCTTTTAAAGTTTTTTACTTAGAAATATATCAAAATAATATATATTTTTTTAATATTAACACATTCAAACGATTAAAAAATATTAATTTGAAACAAAAAAAATAAAAAATGTGGTCCAACTACATAAAAAAACATGCTTTTAGAGCTTGTTTGGAAGTAAAATTGAAGTTACTTTTCAAAATATTTTTCACTTGAAAATATATTAAAATAATTTTTTTAAAACTTTTAACATCAGTACATTAAAATAATAAAACATATTAAAAAAATATTAATTTTAATTTGTTTTTAAATTATAAATTTATAAATCGCGGTGGGATCGCAATACAAAATTTGGTTACCACTGAATTTGTTAATGTGAACCTATGACGTGGAAGCTCACGTACACTGTGACGTTGGCCCCGATACTTCATAGCATAGTTATTAAACACGTCCTGGCCGGTGGTTGGACCGGTCCAGGTTTAACAAAAGACCGGCTGTGGCAACAGCTCGGCCAAACCCGGGCGACCCGGGCGAACCCGAACGAGATCCGGTTTTTTTTTCTTCAAATGTGGGATTTGAAACACATTAGTATATATACTCTATGTTCCCAAGAAAAAAGTCATGTTTTTTCAATGTGGGATAAAAAACCTTTTGGTTTAAATACTGCAACTTAAAAGGATAACATAATATTTTTTCAATGTGGGATTTGAAGCCCTTTCATATATATATACACTATGTTCCTATGAAAAAAACCATATTTTTTTAATGTGGGATAAAAAACCTTTTGGTTTAAATACTTCAACTTAAAAAGATAACATAGTATTTTTTCAATGTAGGGTTTGAAGCTCTTTCATATATATACACTATGTTCCTATGAAAAAAACCATGTTTTTTCAATGTAGGATTTGAAACCCTTTCATATATATACTCCATGTTTCCAAGGAATAAGTTATGTTTTTTCAATGTGGGATAAAAAACTTTTTTAGTTTAAATACTTTAACTTAAAAGCTTAACATAATATCTTTTTAATGTGGGATAAAAAACTTTTTAAAATATTCTTTTAAACTTCATAACATGTATAATCTATATTTACATGAATTTTTTCATATGAAATATTAAAACTTTATTTTTTTTTTAATTTTTCTGGGTTAATTCGGGTTGACCCGAATTGACCCGGGTTGACCCCTAAAACCCGGGACCCGACCCCTTGGCCGGGTCAACCCCCGGGCCGGGTTTAATAACTATACTTCACAGCAAACAAATTAAGCACTGTACAACAAACAAATTAAGCACCGTGTACGGATGGCGCAGGTTTAGGAATCTACTCCAAACTAGAACACAATATTATATTTAAGATTTGAGATTGTTTTGAAGTTTTTATTTTATTTTTTAAATATATTAAAATAATATTTTTTATTTTAAAAAATTATTTTTAATAGTATTGCATTAAAATAATCTAAAATTATAAAACCATTAATTTAATTTAATCAAAATAAATTCAAAAGTATTTTTTTTAAAATAAAAACAAATACACTCTAAAATTGTGTTGAAATGATGATTTTTAAAAATTTGAAAATAATTTTTTATTTAAAATAATTTTTTTATGTTTTTAAATATTAATATTAAAAATAATTTTTAAAAATTAAAAAAATATTATTTTAATATATCTTTTAAAAAAATTATCCCTTAACATATTTTCTAGTTATTTTGAATTTTTAAAGTGTTTTTGAAAAAAATTAATTTTTTTTAATTTTTATTTTATTTTAAATTAATATTTTTAGATTATCTTAATGTGTTGATATTAAAAATAATTTTGAAAAAATAAAAAATATATTATTTTAATATATATTAAAGTAAAAAATATTTTCAAAAATTAACGTCACTTTTAATCCGGCTTAATCATCACTCCCAAACATCTACTCTACGACCGCCACATGGCACCGCGTTTTCCCTTTCTATCTTGACGGCGTTTACCATTCTCTCTCTTCAACGCTTCTTTTCATTTTCATTTATTTTTTCTCGCTTCAACCATTACGACTCCTCTTGGTCAGACATAAAACATAGCCATATTAACCTCCTTTTTTCTCTCCAAAATTTTCCCGGTAAAGTGACAGAAAATAAAGATATTTTCACATAAATTACATAAAAGAGACAAAAAGAAGCCCTAGCTTGGCTGTTTCTTAATTTGATTCTTCTTCTACTTTTAGATGGATTTTGTTCTCAATGCATCACTTACCTCAATTTCTCACTCGTAAGAAGAAAACCAGCTCGATGGACCCGAAACATCGAAGGAGGCCAAGGCTGGAGAGACGTAATGCGTTGAAGCACATTGACTACGATGCAACGCCTTCGTTTTCATCTCTAGACGACTCGACGTCGTCGTCTTTATTTACTCGATCGCTTGATTTGCCGGATCGGACCAGTTTTCGAATCGAAGGAACCGAAGGTGAGTTAGATCGCATCTGTCGCAGCTTAGGCCTCTCTGGCCCCGAGGATTTCGCGATTCCGGCGGCTGCTTGGGAAGCTATGAAGGCCCGGTCCGCTTCCGATCTTGTGCGGCGGTCCAGATTGTTGGGGCCGGATAGTCCTAAAGCAGCTGAAGAATTTAAAGCGATAGTTGAAATGACCAATCAGCAAGAGGAGAGGGAATTGTGTGCTGGGGTTTTGAAGAGTGTTAGAGTTAGGGATTCCTCAACTGAGTTGAACACTTGTCATGATATTGATAATCGTGGTGTGTCAGTTGGAATTAAAGGGCCTAGGCCGCCGCTACTGAAGCCGCCGCCGTCGATGTCATTACCAGTGATTGATAAAGAGTGTTCAACTTGGGATTTATTCAGGGATTTTGCACCTGAAAATGATGGAGAGGTTAATAATAACAAAGAATTCAGTTCTGGTGATGATGATGACGGACGAGAAAGAAGACCGCAAGTAATTGATGCAGCTGTGGATAACAAGAGAGAAGAAGAAGAAAATTTGTTGAGGATAGGTGAAACTGCGGTATTATCAGAGTCGTGTTCGTTTACCACGTCTAATGATGATGATTCGTCAAGTAGTACAACCGAACCCATGTCGAATATTTCCCCTAATTTGAGATTTAGAAGGTCTATTACCTATTGGGAAAAGGGTGAGCTTCTCGGACGTGGGTCATTTGGATCGGTTTATGAAGGAATCTCTGAGTAAGTTTTAAATAGTTTGTATCATTGTTTTTTATGATACGTATTTGTTTAATTATGATCTGGGGTATTTAGAATCGCCAGTTTCCAAAACTCTTATTGAGTTATTAGAGAATCTTAGCTTATTTTTAGGTTATTGGCAATTGACGAGGAAAACTGTTCTTGTTTTCCGTTGCAATTCCATTGATGTTTGATGGTCAAATATCAAGTTTTTGGTTAGGAAGGGCGAATTTCTGAAGAAACTCATGCTATGCTTTGTGTCTTTGCTTATCAAAAGAAATGATTTCATGTAAACTGTGCTTTATTGGTTGTTTATCTCCTTCAGCGATGGATTCTTTTTTGCTGTCAAAGAGGTTTCACTGCTTGATCAGGGAAGTCAGGGAAAACAAAGTATTTATCAACTTGAGCAGGTGAGATAATCTTTATCTTATTTTATGGTGTGTCAATATTCTCTACCCTTTGCTAACAAAAAATAATTTATCCTGAGGTATATAACTGGATTTGATCTTTTACCAACAGCTTTGTTTTTATTTTCCTGATCATTTACTTTCCCTGTTGTTTTCAGGAGATTGCTCTTTTAAGTCGGTTTGAACATGAAAACATAGTTCAATATTATGGCACAGATAAGGTACTGTTTTCTTGCTTTCTGTTGGGTTCTAGATTTGATTGTTTGATCTACATCAATTCTGAATGGAACTGATGGAACCCAAGATATAATTCTGTTTCTTAATCATTTTCTATTTTTTACGAAGTGTATGGTCTTTAGAAAAGTTCTTTCTTTTAGTAGAATTGAAATGTAATTAGCTCTGGGCTCAACTGAACAGTGCAAAAGGGCACATAACTACATGTTGCCAACTCCAAGTGGTTAAAATTTAGCTGAATTGAGAATAATAGATTAACAGATATAATGTGATTTGGCAAGTTTGCCAGATATCATGAATTCACTTTCCTAGGGGCATCCTGTGTATGTTTCATGACTGTTTTTCGTACTGCTTATTTTGACTAAGGTATTCTTATTTCCTTTTCTGCAGAAATTTGATCATCCATGCTAATCCTTGCATTGGTTTTCGCAGGATGAATCAAAACTATATATCTTTCTCGAACTTGTAACTAAGGGCTCCCTTCTAAAACTCTATCAGAGATATAATCTTCGAGATTCCCAAGTTTCTGCTTACACAAGACAGATTTTGCATGGTTTGAAGTATCTTCATGATCAGAATGTGGTCCACAGGTGAAATGAATAAATTGTTATGCCATGCATTATGAATTTTGTTGTGATTTTTTTAGTTCTTATGATCTCTCTAGATTTATTTTCCTTTTTTGGTGATGCTTCTAGTATTATGTTTACTTCATTATTCTTTTATGAATATTGTGCAAACTCCAAGAATCATCATTAGCTTTCCTTACCCAAGGAAGTGTAGCTTTCTATGGCCCAAGTGTTGGTTTTCCACTCTGGTGTACTGAATTCTTTCTGCCCACTTCAATATCATGAGATGGTGAATGCTGCTTGTCAGTTCTAGTTCATGCCCTTTTAGGACCTCATCTTTGTAATGCTGAATTAACTTTCAAGACCATTCAAGACCGTTAAGGTTGCTGGGACCTTTTCTCAATTGCTAGGCTCAGGGGTGATTGGCTTCTTGCTTGATGCTGAACCTTCCTAAAATTGTCCATTTAAGATAACTGTTTTTAGGTGTTTTCCTTTTTCAAACCTAAACTTGAGGAAGATGCATGAATTTAGGAGAAACAGTTGATGGGTTTAAATTTCTTATCAAAGACAAAAACTATGCTGATGCAATATTGGTAACCAAATTGCTAAGTTAATATAAATGCTAACACTGCAGAATATCTTTCTTTACTTGAAAGATGTTTATGTCATTTGGCTTGGAATTTTTTCCAATTTATTTCTTTCCCTGTTTTTGCTTTCATGCATGGGCTTGCTTCATCAGGTGACAGCTTTCAATTTTTTTTTTTTGTATTTTAGGGATATAAAATGTGCAAATTTATTGGTGGATGCAAATGGCTCAGTAAAACTTGCAGATTTTGGTTTGGCAAAGGTTTTATTCTCTTCCTCGTATTTTAATCTTGTATCTTGTTTCCTAGAGGTGTCTATAACAGCTGCAAATTTCTTTTCTAATATTATATGCCGTTTACTTTTTCAGGCAACTAAATTAAATGATGTTAAATCTTGCAAGGGGACTGCATTCTGGATGGCTCCTGAGGTGTGTACAACTTCTGTAATGAATTGTTCAGTGGCAGCATCAGATTTTGCTGAAATAATATATGATTTCTGTACGCTGTCATGAATTGATGAATTAAAATACTGCAGTCTGATACTTGTTAATTGAGTCAGGGGCAGACATGATAATCTAGTCGTAGTTTTGGGAAGCAATATGGGAGAAATTTTTGACTTTTCGTAACCTCCTAAGAGGGGTTCTCTTGGTCTTCAGCATTTACTTGTACTAAGTGCAAGTCAATCAATTAGCCACTTGCTTTTGCCTTGCAGACTATAAATTGTGGGGACATGTATTTTAGCGATAGGTCATAGGGGTTTGGAGCCTGTTACCTGGGTTGGTTATGGGGGAGAGAGTAGATTTGAAGGGGAGTATTCTTTTGCACATATACTAGGAAAATTTATAATTTTATCCCTCTATTTATTTATTGGCTATTGTGGTGATGTATAGTAGGAATTTGTTGGGATGAGGTTTTCACTTCCTGATCTTTGAAGAATCTAAACATGCATTGTGGAATCCTGTATTGCAGTAAATATGGACAACGTTTTTTTTTACCATTTGTTGTTTCTCATTCTATGGCACTTAAACAGAGTTATGCGATGTGCTTGTCATGCTGTCCCTTTATGTGTTGTCTTAAATTAAAATCCTTCGTTGAGATAACAATAGAAGGAGATCATCAGCGCCAGTGGATTCCTTATATCTTGTTGTGTGGGTAGTTTTAGTTCCAACTCCCAGGTTACTATTCAGGTATGCATTATTGGGAAAGGCAAAATTGAATTGTCCTTCAGATCTGCGTCATTTACGTTGATCATCCCTCTTGTTTGTAAAATTATGTTACCCCTGAGATTTCCAACCATTTCTAATTTGTATCTGATTTCTAGTTTCATGGCGTTTTGAAACAATACCATTTTGTGTAAGTCTGGAGTCTGGACTAAAGTTAAGCATGTTTGACTTGTGCAGCCAAATTCTGATTCTGATATTTGTACTGCAGGTTGTCAATAATAAAAACCAAGGATACGGGCTTCCAGCTGATATATGGAGTCTGGGATGCACGGTGTTGGAGATGTTAACCCGTCAGATTCCATATTCTGAATTGGAATCTGTGAGCACTATTTGTGGCACTTCTTTATACACTATCATATTATGTTACCAATTTTTCCTTGAGAGATTTATAGATAACTTGAGACTTCTACTTCTTGGTAGTTATGTTCTTGCATTAGCTAGTTTATGCATAAACTGCTTAATTTTATGATTCATTCCATTGCACCATCACATGCTGCCATTTTTTTAATTACTTTTAACAACTCATCTTTCTGTAACTCAACAGATGCAGGCATTATTTAGGATTGGTAGAGGTGTTCCTCCACTTGTTCCTGATTCTCTCTCAAATGACGCGCGGGACTTTATCCTGCAATGCCTACAAGTTAATCCAAATGATCGCCCTACTGCTGCCATGCTCTTAGACCATCCATTTATGAAGAGGCCTCTCCCAACATTCTCGGGTTCAGCATCTCCCTATATTGGCCGTCGATTGTAGAAATTTTTGGTTCATTTTGATCATGAGAGATAAGTAAGTTTTCTTTATTTTCATATAGCTCTTCTCATAACCCTGAACAATGATGTTGATTCAAAAGGCGGACATTTATCGGTTAAAGCTCCTTTTTTGAGAAATAATACTGTCAGAGGGTTACATTCGTGTCTCTGGTGACAAACCTGAGATCATTAAGTGCTTGCTGTTGGGATGTCTGACATCCTTTTGCTTTTTTCTTTTTTTTTTTCCATGTAAACAATCAATAATGTGATTTTGACCTGAGATCTTCTACTTTCTAATTGGAGCCATGACCTGACTGGACTGGCAACAGATTGTACAAGTTATTTGTCATGAAACTTGTACCATGGTTATTCTCGATAGAACTTTTAATTTGTCCATGCCCCGTTGGGACATGAATCTGCATCTGAGATTATTGTTGTTGATCTTGAGGCTTTGTTCTTTTCCTTTACCATCATGTCAATTTCGCCCACTGATTTGATAATTTTGCTCTTGGAAACAGTTCTGTCCATGACGAAGCAAATGGGACCTTTATATCACAATGCATGCTCAAGTTGGATGACATGGTCGTGGACACTGTTTGACAGGAAGCAACCATGGATTCAGATTCTGTAGGCTCGAAGTCTGCATGCTTATAATTTCTGGATTGAACTCGAAGCATTGGTGGGGGGGTGGGGGTGGGGGTGGGGGGGATCTGGGGTTGGATTTTACCGTCATGATAAGAACAAGCAACCCTCATTTTCCCTGCTCTGAAGATTCGGCATCACAGAGCGACGAACAGCTTGAATTGCTATTTTTTTACTTTTCCGTTGTGGAAAAAATAAACTCCTGATGTCAACTTGTGCAACATTGCAAGTACTTGGGTTCATTTATATTTTATCGGGGAAAGGTGCCCCTTGTAAGGGCAAGGTGTGAGAGCCATTGTTGTAGGGATTGGGAAGCGTGCACTAATTTGTATATATCATCATTGTTGTAGCCATTGTATCATTTTATTTTTTCCTTTGTTACTTTCTTTTTGTTCATATTATATTCCAAATAATTTCTTTGCCGACAAAATAAACTAAGCTTTTCCACAATAATGTTCATTTCTTAGTTGCACCAAGCCTGATTGGGGTGGGCTGTGCCAAGCTGTTTGGTTGAATGGCTTTTGGATCTGATTTTTCAGTAACCTTAGCTTTTGCTCGATCCACGGAACTGGGTTAGGGACAGGGGAGTGCAGCCAATCCTAAAATGATGTCTTTTTTTTTTCAGCCGAGGAAAACCGATGACAGATTGATATTCATCCAAAAACATGGTGAGGTGCGATTTAGTGCCCGTTCGGAAATGTGACCGCCACACGTAACAGCATTTGATTAAAAAAAAAAAAAAAGCATCATGCTTGTATAACCTATTAAAATCAAAGATCGTGCTGCACGTTTTGAGAAGAAGCAATTTGTTGCTTCTCGTGGGGGACTAACCACAACAGTGAAGCATGGCTCAACTATTAAGTGAAGAGGGGAGCTGAATAGTGGAGCCATGCTTCACTGTCACACTGTTTATTAAAATAAATAATTTTTTTTATAAAAAATCAATGCGAGTGAATTAATTTACTCGTATTGTTTACGTGAAAAGTTTAGGTTTTTTTCCCGAAAAACCAGTGCAGTTAATTAATTTTACTCGCGCTGTTCACGTGAACGTGAATAGTATTTTTTTTGTTTTTTTTTAAAAATTAGTTTAAGGTGAATTAAATTTACTCGTACTGTAATCTCAATTTTATTCTTAATAATATTTTACCTAATTTTATTGCACGATCAAAAAATCATGGAAACTGTAGTTCTTGTTGAATGAATTTTGTATGTAATGAAATTGTAATTTTTTTTTAAATTGAGTTTTACTCGAAAAACTAGTATTTAATATTATTTAATAACACTACATAAATTAGAAGGATATCGCATGATGACGTAACATTTATGAAATTTGATCGCAATTCCAATTATGTTCTTGCCAGGTCCGACCCAGTTAAAAAAATTCAGTTTTTATTTTTTTTAATTGTGTTTTATTCGAAAATTTAGAAGGAGATCGCTTGATGACGTAACAAAAAAATTCAGTTCTTGTTGTTGTGCGCTTAAGAAACCATGAAAAATATAGTCCTTGTTGGATAGATTTCGTATGTGATGACATTGCATATAGTTTAATGGAATAATAAAAAATATTTGATATCAATATTATTTATTTCATGATGTAATAACAGTAGTTAAATCTATAATATTTAATTAAAAATCATTAATATTAATATATATATATATATATATATATATATTTTTTAATTATTTTATAACCTCAATTTGAAAAATATTTTTTTAAACCAAATACATTAAACTACTTTTTGTTCAACCTCAATTTCAACCACAGTTTTAATCAAACATATATTTTTCCAAACAAATCTCAATTAAAAGTACTTTTTATAAAACAATTTTTTTACAACCACAACCACAACCTCAATACCAAACACATAGGAAATTGTAGCTCCTTCAGTGGCAAGAAATGACTACTATGCTTGGAAGTGACTAAAATGCTAAGGAAATTGTGGACTTGATTTTTGGTATTTAAAAAATTTTTAATTTTAATTGAGAATTGGAAAGATAATTGAAAAAAATAAAAATTGATAAATGGCATAAAGAGTTGTAAACTCTAATAAAATATTAAAGCAAAAGAAGAAGAAAAAAAAGATGCAAAAACTCTAATAAAATATTTTACATAAATGTTAGTAATATTTTTTTAGTCAAAATTCTTCTTGTTTTTTTTTCAATGTTTTTTATTTAAAAAAATATGTTTTTTTCTAATATCAATACGGTTCATGGAATAAAAATTAAAGGAAATTGAAGTAGAAATTAAAAGAAATTCAATTTATTTGAAATAAAAGTTAAAAAATAAATATTATTATTTTTAAATAGTCCATCGGTGATTCCATCTTTAAAGTCCCTTTGAAATTTTCATTTTGCACTAAAAATTTCAAAAACCCCTCTAGATTTTTCGTTCCGTCCATGATTCTGTCGATAAAATAGTCAGAAATGCATTAATTACCAGCATGTTGGAGTTCGCAGTCCATTGGTGATTCCATT
>Ga0325403_1005992_pt1 | contig 11528 bp, 4 predicted proteins | sample PopdelMetagenome_19_FD_205665 | JGI IMG/M metagenome (GOLD analysis project Ga0325403, IMG submission 205665) | Populus deltoides microbial communities from Bellville, Georgia, United States - Xylem-PdKOR-R4 | ecosystem: Host-associated > Plants > Phyllosphere > Stem > Wood/Secondary xylem...
ACGACGATATGAAGTGTACGGAAAGACAGTGACACAGGATCTGTTCAATGTGTTGGTTCGCTCCTCTCCTGTTTTGGCCCTTTGGCGTCCTCTTGTAGTTGCTTACCTATGCTACCTTAGCTACTACTACCTTAAAATGGCTTCTCTGTTTCCTTCCTGGCTGCCTGTGAATTTGCACCTCTTGAAGTATCTCCACCACTCCCGACTTCCGACGTGTGCACCTCTTGATGGAGTGTTTTCCCACGTTAGCTGAGCGGCAAATCTTATTTTCCAAACTAGAACGTTTAGGAAAATAATTTTCACAATTACTGGATTCACATTCAGTATATGTGCAATTTATAGGTTGCACTGATACTATATGTTCTACCACCAGCCGTGCATGTAGTAAATAAGCAACCTATTAAAATCTTATTTTCCCTTAATATCGGTTATTTTAGCTTCTTGCCCAACAACATAGTCATGAAATCAGCAACGATATATCAAGCAAACATTTCACAAAATCACATCAACAATATCCAACAACTAACATAATTAACTAATTCTCGTTGTAGGTAAATTTATAACTATAAAAATAAATTACAATACCAAAATAATTCATTACAATAACAAGTATCGATTGAATAACAATTTAATTAAATTACATAGTTAAACATCTAATAAATTAACATGTTAATGGACCTGGACCATCAGAACCATGGACATGTCGTCGCCGCACATGATAAACATGGTCATTCTTCTCTATTGCACTATCCAAACGCTAAGTCTTCCTAACCTCGTCAAGTGAAGAATGGCACAATGAGAACCAAGTATTGAAAGCACTGCGCACAGCATCGTCAGTAGCATCACGAACTATGGCTACAGCTTTTCGACCCTCTTGTATTAAAAAATTCACTTAATAGGATTGTGAAAAGAATTATATTATCTTTTTTAATATATAAATAAGAATTTTATTACATGTTAAAAAAATTATTCTATACATAACAATATATTATATCTTGGTGCATGAGGCTCATAATTATATAGATTACATGTCGGCTGATGCAAAGTGTCACGTGGACATCTCGTAACACATGGTAGTGTTATGAATCACTTTGTTATGTTCATGTAGAGATCTAAATCAATAGGCGGATATAATCTGTAAATACATGATCTCTCCACACATGCCACAAATTGACATATTGTGCATGAACTACTAACCAATCATCCTCCTCTATACCTCGATTATTAACATCATACATGTTATCAAGTGTGTCAGCATCAACATGTATGTTTTGATGCAATCCAAACTGATACATTTTATGATCAGGGCAATACACCTTAACTATGGCAAAACAGTGCATATGAACCATTACTAGCCATAAATCACTTCCGTTCATGCAAAATGAAGATGCGCTTCCAATCAAATCAACGATGTATGGTGTTCATATCACCTATAAAACCACAAAACATATATATTTATAACATTCACGCAAAAAAATAAAGTTAAAAAAATGAATAATTCAATTCACGCATACCTAGTGAGGCTCATGTGAATCCAACTCGTCTTGATAGAACTCGTGAACATGGGTAGGAGTTTATGTATAATGCTTAGACCTTTCTCGAACCCAACTAACATGTTCAAGACAATTAAGTTAGACAATTTTTTTATAGAAATTTTAAATTTAACAATGTGTTCATAATTATTATTACCAAACTCTAATTGAAAATCGTCTTCCCGTAACCGTGTTGAGCATATGATTTCTCCAAACATGAGGATGACCAATGTGAAGATGCTCTCACGAACATAACTATATATTTACAACAACAAAAATAGTAAATATTTAAATTAACTATATTTAATAGAATATAATATCAAATTATACATGTAAAAATAATAAATATTCGTCGATTTGTTTCCCATTTGACATGCATTATGACATGTGACGGTGGGCTTGCATAATCATATGATTATAATATGTGTGAAGCTCATTCAATTTTGAAATCTCAAATGAATCAGAATTTATCTAATATCCTTTACGTAAATACCATTAACATAATGGTTCGTGTGTTACAGTGTAATTGCACTAAGTTGTGGTTGAACGTTGCACTTTGTATTGAAGAGAATTTTTTACATGTCACCGATTAACTGTATTGATCAAATCAACCTTGGTTCAGAATATTTATCCAATCTCTAACTCAGTATTTAAGACTGAATTCCTATGAATTAAAGGTTATCATATGAGCAGACCCACCAGCATCTTCAAATTCAAGAACAAGGGGTCTCATTGTTTGGATTATTGGCTCACATTACTCATCTTCCTAAACTATATCATCGACATAACAATCACCTTCCTCATCACTTAGTTTAGATTCATCATAACAATGTAGAGTCTTTACCATACCCAACTAAGGCTGCATATAAACAATTTCTTGAACCGATGTTAAGTTTAATGCATCACCAACTGTCCTAGATAGACATGCTACGTGTGATGATTTTGTGGTCCTTTGACTGTAACTTAGGACCCGAGTCAACTCCAAACTCGAAGAGTTTTCTCCTTTAGGTTTTTTACTCAAGTAGAACTCTAATATTTACAACCAACTCGTTTGCGGTAATCAACCCAACCATTGTATTAAAACTCATATCACTAGTAATGGGCACATCGATATAATAATTCAAATACACCCCACCCAACATCTTCTAAGTAATATCAACATCAAATTCGGCTAAATTTCACCCATTCCTCGACACACTTAGTTCTTTAATTCGTCAAATCAACTATTTAACCTCAAGCTACATAACTCGATACTTCATCCATGATAAATGATACCATTATCACTATCGATGATTTTACCACCATAATAACATAAAATTACCACTGTAAAAGACATATTCTGTGAAAAATCACAACAAAACACAATGTTAATTTGTTAATATATCAAATTATTCAAGTTACATTAAAAAATCCAAAATTTAAAAAAAAAACATAAACTTAACCCTAAAACCCTATTACTAACATAATCAACATAACATAATTCATTGATTTTTCTTAGTAAATAAAACAATATACACACTTACTTAACTAATTTCATATCTAATTAATCTTCAATTAGGCAAAATCAATAAAAACCCTAACCTAAACCTTAAAAAAATTCCTAAAAATTCACAAATTAATTAAGTAAAATAACAAATTATCAGAAGGGAATGTGAATATTCCTCAAATAGGTTAAATGGGGAGCTAATGTGTGGTGGCGGCACCAGTGGCAATGAGGTTAGGATCAACCTTTGTTGTCACAGGTTGATGGCTAGAGAAGCGACAACTTAAAAAAAAGAGAGAAAGTTCAGGTTTTTCGTGGAGATAAGAGAGAGATGATATTTTTTTATGTTAAAGGCTAAGATGAGGTTGCCTGAGTTGAGAGCGGTGCAGGAGGATGGAGAAGCACTGGAAGATAAAAAGAAAGAAGTAGGGAAAGAAGAAAAGAAAGGGAACTGCAAAACTAATTAACCAAAAGGTCATGCTAATGTTAAATGCACCTTGCGCAATAAATCATGCATATAGCATTAGTGTGATAAGTGGTTGTGCATTTAGTCTAATTGTACTGATTTGAAAAATATTTTTTTCCGCTACGCTTGTGTGTGTGTGAATCATAATTTTTTTTAATATAAAAGTTTATAATTTTTTAAAACATTTGTATTGTCATTGCTAGAAATAAAGCTATTAGCTGGGGAGTTTTTAAAAAAATAAAAAGTTTTAATTTAACTTTTTTTTTTGATGATATGTTTTCTTAATTTTAAAAGAATGTTATGTTATGCCTCAGAGAATATGGGATTCCCTGTAACATAATATATCATGCATGTATATTTATATTTACCACAAAAAATAATCAACTCCGCAAGTTAGAAAAATTAAATTTGTTTGGCTTTATGATTCAAACTGAGATTTAAAAAAAAAAACACATTATTTTTAGAGTGTGTGTGTCTATATATATATATATATATATATATATATATATATATATATATATATATATATAGTTTAAAATGCACAATACCTATGATAGTATGATTCGTCGTTTGCAAGGAGGGAAAATTCAGAAGGGAGAAAACCTACCGTGTGATGATCTGTGAGCATGATAAAATTCTAAAATTTCCAAGAACACCCCATCTGTTTGTAACATTCCTGCACTGTCGACAAGTTGTGCTGCAAAAAAAACTGAGGTGAAAAAAGATTGCTTGCCAAATCTGTAAATAAATGGCTGCTAATTACTCATGAAAACATTTAACCAAGATTTCTTAATAAGAAAGCGTTAATTTTTTTCCGATTAGCACTAACTAAAAGAGAATTAAGAGGTGCAAGTGATCATCCCATCTTTGATCTTTCTGTCGACTGAAGGGGTACTTTGGACGCGGCGTCTGTCAGACCGTCACTGCTGATCTGATTCGACAACAACTCACTTGGGCCACGTAATTTAATTTATCAACTAAAATTAGCCTAAAGATAGTATTTTGTTGGACCACAATATACGTTTTTCTCTCTTGCATGTGACTTTTCACTGTCCTAAAATTTATAGTGGTCTTTGGTGTATACTGTTGGTCCAAAATTTATAGTTGTCTTTTCACTGTCTTCTAAACGTTTGTCAGGATTTTATAGTGGTCTTTTGTGTGTGTGTGTGTGTGTGTGTGTGTGTGTGGGTGGGTGTGGGTGTGGTTGGTCCCTGCTAGTGATGTCGACGACTAACGTATTCTAATTACAAGAATCAAGAAACCAATCACAGTAAAAATCTAACATATCAATGTGTACATTGCTAGATATACATGAAAACTTTTTTGCTTTTCATGTTCTTCCCGTTTACGCCTTCCTTCTACCATCTTTATATGGGCTCTTTTTTTTTTTGGTGGTTGTTAGCACCTTTTTATTTTAAATATAGATGAAATAGTATAGTTTTAAAAAAAAATAGTATTGTTTGTACATGTCATGATTATGAAACACAATTCACATGAGAAACGAGAGAAAAAGAAAAAAAAATGAAAAAACTCCTAAAGTATATTGAAACTCCAATTACAATACTATTGATACCATTAAAAAATTTGTTGTAATTTATTTTAGAAACTACATGTAAATATACCAAAAAAAAAATCAAAAAAGAGAAAAAAACAACCCAAAAAAATCAGAAAAATAAAATACAAAAAAATTGAAAAAGATGGAAAAAAGAATATCTAACTGGAGAGAACATAAAGAGCGCTTAGAAAATTGTTAAAGACTGGTTGGGGAGGATCAAAATATACAAAGTTGAAAAAACTAATGGTCTAATCTTGACTTATGAGGGCCCTGATGATAAGAGAAAATTGAATTTCAAAAGGCAAATTCAAAACTGGATGTTTAAGGACTCAATTGAAATTTTTCAGGGTTTAATTAATTTATTGAGGGCTCAATTGCAAGAAAAAATTATTTTTGAGTTCAATTTGGGTTTTAACTAGAAGAAATTAAAGTTTAAGGGTTAAATTGAATTTTTGAAAAGTTAATTTGATAAAATCAGCGGCTTAATTGTATAAATATTGAAGTTTGATGAGCAATTAGAGACTTGATTGAAGAAATTTAAATCTAAGGATCAGTTTGTAAAAAGCGTGAGACATCAGGTATTGACATTGGTTTAATCAGGGGTCAAATTGAAGAAAATTAAAAGTTTATTAGTCTTAATTTCTTGGTGGCTAAGCTAAATGACAAGTCATCTGGTTCATGTTCAAAACGCATTGTTTGGAATAGGGGGTAGACGACATGTCGTCTACCTACTATTCTTCTTTTACTTTAAGGGGGGATTTTGAACTGATTGAGTTGGCATTTTTAAACAAATAAATATGAAGTTAGGGGTGATTATTTTTTATTCGGTTCGATTTTTACCTATAAAAATAACCAAACTGAAATTTTGTAAAATTCAAAAAAAAAAATCAAAATCGATTCAAACCGATTGATTTTGGTTCGGTTCGGTTTGGTTCAGTTATTTTATATTAAAAACTGAAACTCAACCGATCGGTTTTGGTTCTATTATGTTTGGTTCGGTTTGGTTATTTACTATTAAAAACCAAAAACTATATTGTTTTTTTGGTTTTTTTTTTTTACTTTCTAATGAGTTTGGTTTTGGTTTGGTTCAGTTCTTTTTATTCGGTTTGGTTTTTTGGTTTCAGGCTTATGAAACCAAAACCAAACCGAACCGAATATTTTTTTAAATTTTCTAATCGGTTTTTTTTTATTGTCTCAGTTTAATTGATTTTTCAGTTTTTTTACTCAGTCCAATATGAAGTTACAAACCTCCAAATCAAGTAAGGTTGGATCAAAACAAAAGATGTGCACCTCTTCTACTATCTTCAAGTAGTCTCCAATGATGCTTCCATCGGAGTTGCGTCGGCGAAGTCTTAAAAGTGGTCAGCTTAGTCAGTCTTGACTATGACATCTATTTTGTAAAACCACTTGTTTTTTTCATATGTTCACACTTCAAGCATTCACAATGAATTCTTATCAATGGTTGAACATGGAGTAATACAACTCATTAAGGATAAAATATATTGTTCGTTTTTAATATAAGGATAAAAAATCTACAAAAAGATTAATATCCAAAATATTATTAAGGACAATAATTTATTATTATTCATTTTTAATATAAGGATAACAAAATTATACAGGGGTCATTTTCCAAAATATTATTAGGAGTAATACAACTCATTCACTTCTAATATAAGAATAAACAGACAAAGAGTTTTATTTGAAATATTATTTAAAATGACATAATAACAAAAAATTCTAAGTTCGTCTCAAAAAAAACCTCAATGATAATTGAACTTGTTTCCTTTAGACATCTTTCAAACCAAGTTCTTAACCTTAGAAAACCAAGTTCTAAGCCGTATGCTATTTAAAAGAAATAAAATCTTGAACATAAAAACACACCAACTTGATTTTCCAACCACCTGGTGGTTGGGATATGAAATAGCATATGATATTTTGTTTATATATTTTTTTAAATATATAAAAAAAAAACTAGGTGTTTGGGCCAATAGTTTGTCTCAACCCTTTTTTTTTTCAATTTAAAAAAGTTTTTTATAATGATAATTTATCTACCCTTCAATTTTGACATGGTTATAAATAATATTATAAATTTTCATTGGAATGGTTATAATTTTTTTCCAATTATTATGTATATAATATGTAAAAAAAAACAATAAATTTCTTGGGAATATTTGTTTGAAATTATTTTTTATTTCTCAAAATTTTAAATATATTGTTGACATGATTTAACCATATTTATTATATTGTTTGCCCTCAATCACATATAAAATACAAACACATTATTTAGATATTTTTTAACATGCTTTTGACAATCATAAAATATTTTTTAATATTGATTCTAATTAAAAAAAAACATTCCCTGAAAAATAATAATTTCTCCCGTCATACAGTGCGGGGATCAAACTAGTATGAACAAAGCTACATAGCTCGCCAGCGATTCTTCCGCGTGTCGCATAGCTGTTCTCTAAAGTAGTCCAAAACTTACTCCTTTGATATATTCCTTTCCGGTTGTTTTTTCAACAAATTAAAGCAAGTGTGCCCTTATCTTCATATTGTTGAAAGCTTCCTCCATCTCATTCTGGGTAGCCGGTGAGCTGGCAGGGAAAGAAAAAAAAACACGACTACTTTAGTATCTCCACTTGTTAAAAGCCCAAACCACCTCGGCACCGACTCTTTATTCTTTTTTTTAAAATAAATAAATAAATAAAACTAGCTTTGTAATTGTACCAGCATCTATATTTTTCTTCCTTTTTCTTCCTTTTTCTTTTGAGCACTAGCCGTTGAAGGGCTTTGACCAAATGATGGAAGCCAATCCACAGCTTGAAAACGTCCAAACACTAACGGGCATGATTCAACTAGGTAGCTATACCGTTAGAGACCAATTGGAGTCCAGCATTTTCATGGATGTCAATGTCTGTCTCTTCCTCTTTATGACAAGCATGTTGAATTAAAATCCCAATTGGCAACAACTTTCGGAAAAAGAGAAATGAATATTACGATTTATCTTTCTTTTTTTTTAAAAAAAAAAGGAGTTATTAAAGTTGAGATCCTAACTAGAAGGAGGTGTGAATGACTGAATTCTTTTATTTTTCCAGATACATTAAATCTTTTCGATTCCTTGTTGGACAAAACCGCGTATGAAGTATATGATACTTACTGTCTTTTGCTAGCTGGAAATACCAAAAACACCCTTTCCCACTAGAAGATTCTTCACCATAATCAGTTTATTCCCCGAACTACCCTCCTCGTTGTGTCCTCGGCCAGCAGAATCCTGCCTTTTTCATTGTGTTTTTCTTTTTTCTTTTTCCCTCTCGAACACAACAGACCAAAGCAACCACATTATATAAACACAACAGGAAAGAGACAAACATGGGGCGCATCAAAACCGAGAGAGAGAGAGAGAGGGGCAAGGGTATTGTATTTTCTGTTCTTGTAATGGCGAAGAAGACATGGTCGTTGAAGAAGGTTATGATGAAGAAGGATCAGCTGTGGCCATGGAAAATCTCTGGCATCAAATGGAAACGTGGTCTTGATTTTCAGCTGAACATAATAGACAACTTGGTCTTCAAGGTTCTCTACGTAGCTGAAGCTGTTGTTCTTGTTTCCACTCTCTGCTTCTTCTATCTCTGCTGTGGCTGCCACATATGAATACTTAATTACCGGCTGCCTGGTTTTTCTACTCATCTATTCTTTCTTTGTTCTGGTTCTGTATTCACCTTTTTGAGTCTGGGGTTTCCAGATTTGAGGGTTTGTATTGGAATTTAGAGGAAAACTGATATAATATCTAATTTGATTATTTGGTTTTGTAGAGAAAATAATGTGAACAGCTGTCACTTCTTATTGATTTTCATGGTGAATTAAGTCATCAAAATCTCTGCTTCTAATAGATTCGCAGGGTGTGTGTTGTCTCGTGTTAGCCATAATTTATTTCATCTGAGATGTCCTTCGACTTCCAATGTTACTGTGTAGCTCCTCGGAATGTTACGAGGGCATCTGCGCAGATGAACTGAGGATGAAAAATGTATCAGATCAAAAAGGATGATAACTGTATTTTAGTCCATCCGGTTTTCAGGCCCCGTAAATTCAATGTTTCGTGTCTTTACAATCCGAAAATTTTATCTTTCACATTTTTTTGTGGAATTGAATTTCAGTGTTTCCATTCTCAATATATAAAAGATAATAAAAAATACAGATGATTTATGTGGTTTAATAATTTAGAACTACTATTTAAGGGTGATATCTTATGAGAAACTAACGGTAAAAAAATTTAAAAAAAAATTATAAGATGTCAAATCAAATTATTCTTTCATTCAAAATTTTAAACTACCTCAAACTCTTTTCAGCTATTAAAGTGTAAAATATAAAAACACTCACAAATAAATTTTATCACACTAATAATGCTTCCAACTACACTAATATATGAAACACTTGACATATATTCCTTTTCCTTCTCGATTTTTAATAACAAAACTGAAAATAACCTAAAATAAAAAATAAATGAAGCACTTACTAGCTTGCATTTTTGTATATCAAAATGCTCACGTACTTTCTCCATATATTCTCTATGTAACAAGTGTAATTTACCAATACTTTGATCTTTGTGTATTCTATACCCAAAATGAGTCATTTGACAGCTTCATTAAATACACATAATTGTCATAGTCACTCATAAAGTAATCATGTCTAATGATAAAAATAAAAAACATTTTATACCACTACAATGATAACATGATAACAGTTTCAAACCATACAATGACTTCTTTAATCAATACAAATGATATTCTTTATCTTAAATAATAAAACTTTCTAGTTAATGCATATAGAATTATTTTGATATTCAAGTGCTCAAGCTTTAAGACAAATAAATTAATCATAATAAACATTACATGGGTGTTACTATACTTCACAATTAAAGAGATTGCCTGCACCAGCAAACAGCCCTAGGACCATCATAAACAATATATTGACTAGTATATGGAATTCTGTAACTGTTACCAACTATTTTTTTTTTTTTTTAAATAATCAAAGTTTTATTAAAAACATGCTGGTTATTTATAACCTGTTTAGTAAAACTATGTTGCCTAAAATTTTAAAAGTTTTTTAAAAAGTCTTTTTTTATATTTGATATCAAAAATAATTTTTTTAAAATAAAAAATATTATTTTAATATATTTTTAAATAAAAAAATACTTTATATCACAATAACTATTAAATTTTTAAATATGATTTTTTTTAATAAAAAGTACCATATGATAAAAAAAAATAGAGAAATAAAAGAAAGGCCGCCATACAAATATTCAGTAACTTCTTTTACTATTTGTCCAGCTTCGAAAAAAAATCATTACCCGTATAAGAAAAATTAACCTCACAATTCCCTAACTAAGCCAGTAACCAATGGAGTGTCAGAGAAAAGCACGAGGCCAAATGCGGCTTGCCATCATTGAAAACCAACTATTTATCTTTTTCCTAGTACACAACAGTTAAACTACTGTATAGTTATGTTATATTTACAAATATATTAAAATAATATTTATTTATATTTTAAAAATTATTTTTAAAATCAGCCCAATATAAAAACATCAAAAAATATTAATTTAAAATAAATAAATAAATAAATTTCAATTCTTTTTAAAAATATTTTTAAAACACAAAAAAAATATATTCTCAAACATGAGCTTTTATCTATTATATGCAACTGTTTAAAAAAACTCAATTCATGATTCATAAAATTTTATTAAAAATAATTTTTTAAAAATAAAAAAATTATTTTAATATATTTATATAAAAAAATTAAAAATATTTATTATTACACTTTCAAATATCTTTTTAAATTGATGGCTTATTCTTGACAAAGCGAGGATACTCCCCTTTAATCAATTATATTTTATTTTAATTTTTAAAAATAATACGAGATATATGGAATAAAATTAAAAACCTTGTATTGAATAAAAGAATTATTTGCATGATGTTAAGAAAATAATCTAAAGGACATATATTGAAAAAAGTTGAATTAAAAAGATGTCTTCAAAGGTTATTTTTGTAACTTTCAACAAGACAATAAACTCTCCCTCCCTCCCTCCCTCGCTCCCTTAAATGCAGTAAAAGCATGCATTTGTTTCTTATACAAGACTTATAGTTTGACCATAAAGTCTAATAGATCCTACATATAAATTTATACGTTGCAAAAGGAAATGGGCTTTTAAGTCATTAACACAATAATCTAAGATAAAACCTCTTTTTTCATACACTTAAGATAATTTATTCATTAGTATAAAAATAAATAAATAAATCATTAAAGATAATATATAAGATTAAAAATTATTTTGGTTCAATTATACATTTAAAAATTCTTGAATTTTTTTAACATTAAATTAATTATTTTGATATATTAATTTCAAAAATAAATTTTAAAAAATAAAAAGGTATTTTTAAACACATTTTCATGTACATTTTGCAGAGTTACCCTTACCACTTTCTGTATTTTTGGTAGAAG
>Ga0325403_1005993_pt1 | contig 11527 bp, 7 predicted proteins | sample PopdelMetagenome_19_FD_205665 | JGI IMG/M metagenome (GOLD analysis project Ga0325403, IMG submission 205665) | Populus deltoides microbial communities from Bellville, Georgia, United States - Xylem-PdKOR-R4 | ecosystem: Host-associated > Plants > Phyllosphere > Stem > Wood/Secondary xylem...
TTAGAATAACGAGGAAAAAGTTAAAGAAATAATTATAATAAAATATCATGTAAACCAAGTTAACTATAATTATGCATTGTAATTTGGCATGGTATATTTTGTCTTGCAAATCATAGTTATTAAATCCGGACTAGTTTGGTGAGTTAATTTAAGATTCAGGATCTAGTCTACTCGGTGATTGAACCAATCCGGGTTTGTCAAAAGACCTACCGGTGCAACGACTTGGCCAAACCTGGACGACCTGGCTGGTCGACCCACGACCTGGGTGAGACCTGGTTTTTTTTTTTCAAAAAATATGGTTTTTCTTCTATATCCTTCTTTTTTCATGTTTTTTTAGTTAGTTATTAACACAAAATTCATTATATAAATATTATAAAAGTGTTTATTTTTTCAAAGTGGGATTTGAAACCCTTTAGTATATATACTCTATGTTTTCAAGAAAAAAATTATTTTTTCAATGTGGGATTTGAAACCCTTTAGTATATATACTCTATATTCCCAAGAAAAAAAATTCTTTTTTCAATGTGGAATTTGAAACTCTTTAATATATATACTCTATATTCCTAAGAAAAAAATTATTTTTTCAATGTGAGATTTGAAACCCTTTCGTATATATACTTTATATTCAAAAGAAAAAAATTATGTTTTTTCAATGTAGAATTTGAAACCCTTTAGTATATATACTCTATGTTTCCAAGAAAAAAATTATTTTTTCAATGTGGGATTTGAAGCTCTTTAGTATATATACTCTATGTTCCCAAGAAAAAAATTATTTTTTTAATGTGGGATTTGAAACCTTTTCGTAGATATACTCTATAAGAAAAAAATTATGTTTTTTTAATGTGAAATTTGAAACCCTTTAGTATATACACTCTATATTCTTAAGAAAAAAGTTATTTTTTCAATGTGGGATTTGAAGCTCTTTAGTATATACACTCTATATTCTTAAGAAAAAAGTTATTTTTTCAATGTGGGATTTGAAACTCTTTTGTATATATACTTTATGTTCACAAGAAAAAAGTTATGTTTCTTCAATGTGGGATAAAAAAACGTTTTGATTTAAACACTTTAACTTAAAATGATAACATAATATCTTTTCAATATGAGATTTGAAACCCTTTAGTATACTCTATGTTCACACAAGAAAAAAATTATGTTTTTTCAATGTGGGATAAAAAACCTTTTGGTTTGAATACTTTAATTTAAAATGATAACATAATATCTTTTCAATGTGGGATTTGAAACTCTTTAGTATACTCTATGTTCACACAAGAAAAAAATTATGTTTTTTCAATGTGGGATAAAAAACCTTTTGGTTTGAATACTTTAATTTCAGGTTGATCCGAGTTGACCTGAATTGACCTGGGTTGACCCATAAAACCTAGGACCTGGATCCATGGCTGGGTCAACTTCCGGGCCGAGTTTGATAACTATGCTACAAATTCATGGTGTCTAATATATCTGTATGCATAAGGAAAAAAAAATAAAAAATAAAATCCCACTAAAGATTTCTTCACTTTTTATTGAGCTCACTTCACTTATTAACTGTTTAAAAGTATGGTTGTGGTTGCTTTTTAAAGTGCTTTTCATGTCGAAATGTATCAAAATAATTTTTTTTATTTTTTAAAAATTATTTTTGAGATCAGCGCATCAAAGAAAATATATAAAAAAAATTAATTTTTCACAAAAAAAATTGAATTTTTTAAAAACACGGATTGACCCACATTTCCAAACGCTTCCTAAATAGATATTAAATTTAATAATTAATTTTGAGTTTTATTTAAAATTTTAAATTTTATGGTGGGAAATCCATTCAATATCTTTATTTATATTAATTTATTCAACGTGAAATATGTCTAGATTGAGAAATATATATTTTTCCAATGTTTAATATTATCAGATCAAGTTATGCATGTTGATATTCAAAGTCACGGTTCAGTGCAGCAAGTTGAAGAAACGCCCAGCACTCATAGCTGGTCAATTTCCATTTCTTCCTGAATATCAGAAAAGTCCATTTTCTTGAAGTCTCTTTGCTTCATTCCTAGCAAGCACCGTTCCACATCCTCATTCCTCCTTATTTCAGGATACCTTTTCTTTTAAATGCTACGGAACCAGCTTTCCCAATCAATAAATTCAAAGTAAGTGGGTCATTTCCCAGCAGCAGCCCACATACGAAGCACATGCTGGAGGAGAAGGCAGTAACAGCAGGACTTTTTGTGCACATGCTGGAGGAGAAGGCAGTAACAGCAGGATTTTTTGTGCGAATAATTTTTTTTTGATGTGTTAATATTAAAAATAAATTTTAAAAAATAAAAAAAATATTATTTTAATATATTTTTAAATAAATAAACATTTTAAACTATAATTATTATCATAATAAATTTTAAATATTTTTTTTATGTGTTAATATTAAAAATAAATTTTAAAAAAATAAAAAAAATATTATTTTAATATATTTTTAAATAAATAAATATTTCAAACTGTAATTATTACCAGAATAGACTCGCCTGGTCTGTTGGTGCTGATATAGTAAAAAAACATGTAGTAGTGTAGAAGAGAAATTATTGTGTTTATCTCCAATTCATCGGCTGCAATTCATATTTAGTATTGGCTTAAAACTATAGTTTTTACACTCGGTTAAAGGCTCGAGTTCCGGGTTTTGACTAGATCGTCCAGGTCATTTAAAAAAAAACAAAAGGTAACGGGTTGCAACCGAATTTTTGATCGGGTTACCAGGTCAACTTGCCGGGTCACATCGAGTTTTTCCTTCCCCTGTTTTTTCTTCAATCCGGTCCAATTCTAGCCCCGGGTCAACCGGATCCCGAGTCAACCAACTGAGCCAGGTTTTAAAACTATGCTTAAAACATTGGTACCGTGTATTCTTCTCTCTCTATAATGACAGTGAGATGTTTCGGTTCTTGGGTGATATAACTTATATTACGCCTAGAAGTTGTCACGCCCTAAAAATCATGAAAAATTGAAAAAATATTTTTATTGTGTGACAACATCTCATGTTTTATGATCATGTAACACATCTTAATTTTAATAAAAATATTATATTTAAAATAATACATAATTGAAAAAAAATCTTAAATTCTAATAATCAAATTTAATATAAATCATTTCACATCAAATAACCTAACTTTAAAATCAAATAAAACTAAATGTACAACAACTCTAAAATCATAAATTGATCTAATTATTGAAATATTAAAGTCTAGAAATTAACTATTCAAAGCAACCTCTTAACATTTTAAACTTCTTTCAAACCATATGAAATAAATAAATATATAGAGGTGAGTGCCACGTCCTTAATAAATAATAGTTTGCCTTCCTAACTGGTCCAAGCATGCGAAAACTTACTAATAAATATAGTTTAAAATAAGTTCATTTATTATACCAAAATATTATTACTTTCAAATATTTAAAAGTTCAAAAGCATATTTATAAATAATTGACAAACTAAAATAATTTAAACAAATCATTTTAAACATAAATATGGTTTGCATACTTATATTCAGAGTCTAAGCACTATAGTTACTCTAATCGCAATAATAATGGATCATATTTTATCTTATGACTAGATATTAAATTCTAAGTAGATGAGTCTATAAGTGCCAATGTTTAATCCCCAAAGGCTGAATCCAAAACGTATTTAATCAAATTCATATTCATTCCACAAATGGATTCAAAAAAACAAAACATATTCAAAACATTTATGCAATCATAAACAAACTTTCACAAAACACTTAACATTATTTACAAATCTTCTATTATGCCTCATCCACCTAACTTACAAAACAATAAATATTTTAATGAAGAAAATTTATTTAGGACATAATTATATAATTTTTAACTCAAAATAACTAACCAAAGAGATGAACAATTACTTACCTGATATGTAAATTCAAGATTAGCCTTAGTGACAACCAATCACTCATAAAAACCTAACAATAGAAATCACCATAAATTATATGTTTACTAATATCCAATGCAATAAATGAGTTTGTTTCTAATTTTTAGTTTAATTCAAGTTTAAATACATCACTAGCTTAAATGATACTAAAATTCCCTTCAACAATCACCTAGCACTAAAACCCTATTATCCTGATTGAGTTTTCTAAAACACATACGCGCAGTGAAAATGATAAATTTAAAAATTTCTCGGGAGTACAAAGATCTCATTGGACAAATCTAGAGTTGTTAAGGATTTATACGAAAATTACCTAAAGATTGGAAGTTCTTTTTGATTATGAATAATTACTTCAAGACTGAGTTATTGCAAATCATAAGTTGTCCAAATATCTAACCTCTAATGATAATCCACATAAACCACTAGTGAGAAATATCCTAAACCATTTTATGAGAGAGGGATTGCTATGCCTTTGAGTACTAGCTCTTTTCTTTTTGTGTTTTTTCAAGTGTTTTGTATTGTGTACTATTAATTACTATTTTTAAAATAAGAGGCATAAATTCTATTTCTTAAAAAACCTGAAAACCCTATAAATAACAGAATATCAATTTACCCCCTGAATAATATCACGTATATTATTTCAAAATAATTTTATAAATTTATTCAATCATGTCCCTACTTAATTCTACAGGTCTAGAATTGTAATTCTCTGTATAAATTATATTTTAGTCTTTAATTTCTAAAACGTATTGACAATCAAGTAACACTTGATTAATCATTCCATTTTAATTTTTGACTAATGGTTCTTATATGTGTGATCCATTAGGTTCCCTAATAAGTTATCATAAATATAAATCATAATCCTGAATAAAATAAAATAAAATAAAATAATTTATTATTAATTCAATAATTGATTGATTTATATTTAAAGATCAAGTACAATGTCTATCAACCTGTCATGATCTCCTAAATATTAGGAAAGTCATAAGTAGTTTGACTTAACCTTTTAATGAAAAATTTCTGTGTAATTATTATCCTTTCATCAATAATATTTTTGATTTAGACATTATAGTATGAAGTGTGTCTGCCATGTCAAATCATGTGTGTTTCAACAACATAGTAATTGATTATTTGAATAAGATTTGAAACTCGTTTCAAATCTCATTCCATCTTGCACAAGGATTTACAATTAATACTAGTTGAGATCAAATAAAATGTTTTTTTTCCTAATTAACCTAGGGTGATAAATCTTCTCTTGATTACTTGAATACTTTCATATAATTCATATTATACCCAATATCTACTTATTTGTTACCATTGATTAGGACAACATATAATAGGATCAAAACATACTATTTTTTTATATAAAATAACTTAGTGATTTCAAGTTTAAAGATTACTTACACAATCGTCACATAGCTTTTTTCATAGACACATGTTATCTGTCTATATGAAATTCTCATGTGAGTCATTTTAGTGTACATATCATCTGAAAATCATCTTTATATTAGTTTTAAGTATCTCTTTTACCTCAGATTATGAGAATAATTGTTCATTTCATGAAGAAAAGAACATAATATATATTAGTTTCAACAACTCTAATTAATATCTAGTCTTAATAGAGCATTGACCATAAATATTTAGGAACAACACTTTAATGAAATATGAATCACATAATTATAACAATTTTATAATTTCATTTGCAAAGTATTTTTATCCCAAGAACTTTATCTTTACTCTAGATTCATTAATAAAATATTAGATTTATTAATCAAATAATTAATTAATATTAAGGATAAATAAATCATTCATTAAAAATAAAATAGTTTATATGAATAAAGTCAAGCAACATGTAACTAACAAATTGACTACAAAGCATATTACTAATAATCTTTCACTTTCATCAAAGTCAATCACTCATATATTAAATATCACATCAATCTACTTGACGATAATGCTTTTATGGGGACAATGACTTAATAAGAGGATCTACAAGATTCTCTTCAGTAGATACTTGTTCTATTTTTACATATTTCCTTTCTATGATTCTCTAATCAAATATAATTGTTTAAGTACACTTTTTAAGATCATTAATGAGACTTTGATTCATTTTCTTATGCAATGACACCATTACTATCACAGTAATAGGCTACTGAAACAACAATGCTAAGAACCATACCTAGTTTAGTGATTAACTTTTTGATTCAAACAATCTTTTTTGTCCCTTTAAAAGTTAAGGTGTGCTTAAATTTAGTTGTAGAATTTACTTTGGTCTCTATTTGAATTTTCTATATTCAATATTTAATTTAAAAATAGCATTTAAATAATTATGAACTATTAGTTCATCTACTCCATAGACTAGAAAATATTCTCTATTATTCTCAAGTAATAAAGAATAGGGGTAACTATGTTAAAATTCATAAAGGTTTTTGTTTGTTATAGTTGCATACCATGTTTATAGGATTTGAAAAATGGTTATGAGATTTGAAAAATAGATGTCAAAATTGTATTTTTGATAGGAATCTTAAAAAAGATATGTATGTGACATAACTTGAAAGTTTTGATTCTAAGAAATTTTCCAATAAAGTATACAAGCTACAAAATTATATTCATGGAGTTAATTAAGCTTTAAGGAGTTGGAATATTAATTTTGATGAGATAATCAAATAGTTTGATTCCATAAAAAATATATGGATAAGCTTTGTGTCAATAAAAAGGTTGGTGGGAGTGGAGCAATTTTCCTAATATTATATATCAATTACATATTATTAATAGGAAATAACATTTCTTTACTCTAGTTATTAATGATCTGGTTGTCCAAGAAGTTTTTTCATGAAGGATATGAGATAAGCAACTTATATACTGGAAATAAAGATCCATAAAGATAGATCTAAAAGGTTATTTGGATCATCTCAATCTATGTACATAGATAATATGCTAAAACGGTTTAGCATGGAAGAATTCAAAAAAAGATATTTACATAATTTATATAAGATACGTCTCTCTAATGATATGCACTTTAAAATACAAATTAAGAGAAATAGGATGGAAATGATTCCATATATTTTGGATATAAGATTCATAATATATGTGATGTTATGTACAAGACTAGATGTATCTTATGCTTTGAGCTTAACAAGTAGATATCAATCTAATCTAGGTAAAGGTCACTAAAAGATAGTTAAAATAAGAAGGTTTCATCAAAGTCAACCTATTTGTTTTTTTCTGTAACTTTTGCTTCTATTCTAGCTTACATTGTCATTCATATCAGTATTTCTCTTAAGATTCACTTACATCTAATGAGTTTTATCCCTTCAAGTAGATTAATCAAGATCCATACTTGGTTAGTGTATATGAAATCCATTTCAAATTCCCTGGTCTCAAGTCACTTTTTAGAATCAAAATCGAATATTGATTACATATAATTGGTAGGCTCATCAAGTATGAGCAACTCATCAATTTTAGATTTCATAAGAAATCCATATCTCATTTGTGTATGAGATGTCTTATCAGATCTACAGAGTTCTTATTTTCTTGAGTTTTAGGCTGAACATCTAACGTTATAGCCTCGGACTCAGGTTCTATTTAGGTGTTAGTTTATAGTTTTTGAACTTCTACAAGTTTTATTTTCCTCCAACTGCTCATTTCAAGATCAAATTCTTTCTTTAGAAAATTTGTATTTTTTGAGACAAATACTTTTGCTCAATAAAACGATATAAATAATAGCGAATAGTTTCTGTTGTCACGAATCGTTATTGGTCAACATACATCTATAAATATTAGACCTAATAATTCATTATATCTTTCACTCTTTTATTTAATGGTGTTTTGGTTATCTTATTTAATAAACAAGCTCTATAAGTTTCATAACTCATTTTTAGGTTCTTCCCCATAAATTTACCTTTTTCCTTTCAAAAAAAATAAAAATAAATAAAAGTAATAATAACAAGAAGAGTGACAACTAGGCAAAAACAGACTAAGGAAGGTTTCAAATATATGGACATATCAAGCTGAAGTTTTGGATAAAATTATGAGCCCAATTATACCCCATTGTATCCAAGACTAAAGAGACAATGCAGATTTAAAATCAAATTAAATAATTATTTTATGAATCTACATAAAAAAATTAAGTCTAAGGATTTAATTAGATTTTTAATAGATCAATTTGATTTAATCATGGGTCGAATTAAAAGTTAATTGTGTTTAATAATTAATTTGGGTCAAAATAATTTTATTAGGGACTTGATTGGTAAAATAATTAAGTTTAAGTGCTCAATTTGAGCTAATCGAAAAGATTGAAATTTTAAAAAACCAAACTCAATTTTTACAAAGACAATTGATTGAAATCAGGGATAAAATTATAAGAAAATCAAAGTTTAAGGTCAATTAAGGGTTAAATTAAAGAAATTCATAACCAAGAGGTTTTTTGAAAAAGGTGTTAAACTCTGAGAACTCAATTTGAGCAAAAACATGGGTGAAATTAAAGAAAATTAAAAGTTTAATGGTTAATTAAGGATCAATTTGCATAAATTCAAAACCAATGATCAAAATGAACAAAGTGCTGAAATTTAGGGTTGATATTGGAGTTCAGAGAGGGTAAAATTGTATAAAATTAAAAGTTCAAAGTTAATTAGGGATGCAATTAATAGAAATTAAAAGTCAAAAGACTAAATTGAAATTTAATCAAATCCCTAATTAAAATCATAAAAACGTCAAAACGATGTCGTTTCATTTAAATAAAACAGTGCATTTTGACAAAAACAGTTTGTTTTAGTACAAAAAAAAATCATTATGACCAGCACAAAAACAAAAACAAAAAGATATCAAACAACTTGTCGTGTGACTACTGTTTTTCATCTTCAACCAAATTTGACAACTAAGACATCACTTTGATTGTCTAACATTGTACTCCACTCCTAGTATAATTCTTGCTTATCGTTGCCTTTATAGCAACCACAACACTGCCCCAAAACGGTTAACCTGATCAGCCTTTCGCAGCTAAATTTATTATATTTGCATGAAATTGTTTGGAGACTAGTCCCTTACATGGGTTCAAGAATTGATCTAAAATTCAGAAGGTGGTGGACCACGGGGTAATTAAACTTTTCCACTGAAGCAACTTTGAAAACTTAGGAGATCGCTAGCTCAGAGGAAGATGAAACACATTCATAAACCCAAAAAAGGTGAAAACCCTGTCACCAAAATCGAGATAGGTATCGGGTTAACCAAGATGGAAAGTTTTTGAGAGGGGAACAAAATGAGCAGTCAACATGTGCCGGAGTCTTGGTGTACTCGATGTTTTCTTTTTCTTTGTTTTTTAAATAAGCTGTCTGACCAAATGTTTGTGCTTGAAAAGGTAACAATCAAGCAAGCTCAGGTTCTGATGAGCATGAAAAGAACAAGTTAATGTAACATTTGTTAACAAAAACCATACAAGGCATGACCTTATCTAAACACTGAAAAAAATACTGGAAAAAGCACCAGAGGCTAACGATTTTAGTGTTTGTGACTGTCTGTTGAAGTTCATTGAACCCCTTCGATTGGATGAAATTTAGAATGAACTATCCGCGTCTACAGCATTGGAAAGTTGTCCTGGCTTGAGATTGACTGCTGCCATAAGTGAACTGAAAATAGTAGAATGAGACTATTGAGAGAGCAAAGGAGCCTGCGCAACTGTATTGCGATCAGAGTAGATGAAGCTGACCCGTCAATATCATAATTTAAAGTCCAAATGGGATCACTATATAATAAATAAAAAATAAAAAAATTGTCAGCTACTTCAATGGCGAAACCTTCCATGTCGTGGGTTCTTGTTGACAACCAAGCCTAGATATCATTAATTAAGATGGCAAGCTGCATTTTCATGTGTATGAGAACTTACGAGTATAAATGGGAAGCATTTCTTTGTTTTCCACTAACACACCGATTAGGAACATCCTAAACATATAATACAAGTTTCTTTTTCTTTCATAATAATATAAATTATATCTTGAAATTTCATATAATAATTTAAATTATTGATTTAAGATAATTTTTTAACATGATAATAGAGTTTTAATTACCAAACAGTCACGAATTTAAATCTTATAATTTATATTTGTTTTATAAAAATTAAATACAAAGTAAAGTGAGTTCATACAAGTTTCAAATTAAAAAACTTTCACTTGAGAAGATATATAAAAAAATAATATAAATCATATCTTTGAACCTTACTTAATAATTTAAATTTTTAAATCAAATTAATTTTTTTTTTAACATTTTCAAGGGTAAACCTAGGGGAAAAGCTTCAAAGTTTTAAGCATGCAAAACCACGATTAAAGAAGAAATTTATTTAAAATGAATCTTATTATATAAATGTAAAAAAGCAAGTGTCATTAAAAAAAGAAGCCGTGCTTGGTTTTTAGAAAGAGTGTCACAGACGCCTTGCCCAAACCTATAAAGCCCATGCATACTTGTAAAGTGCCCAAACCTATAAAGCAACCTCTGTTTTTTTTTTTTTTTTTTTATCAACAACATGGTTGATTTAATATAAAGTTGAATTAATTAAAAACGAAATTCATTGAATTAATTAAAAACGAAATTCATAGGAATTCAAATGGTTTTAATTTAAGAAAAAAAATTCTTTAGATAAAAATATTTTTCCATTATCCATTCTTTTTTTTTTATTTTGTCAAACAATGCTTCTTTTTTTCTTACAAAAGCTTGGTTCCTCATATACAATCTTATCATGATTTATAAAGAAATTTTCAATCAAGAAATAAAAAATAATATCTTGATTGTTTTTCTATGAATTTATGTAAAAATAAAAGAATAAATAACTTAAATTTCATACATAATTATTCATAAAATAATTGTTAATATAAGTAGAAAATCTCTAATATTATTTTAAAATTATGACATTACATTGAAAATCATTTAAAAAAAAGGTCCGATTCAAGGAATACTTTTTAAAAATCATTTAATCATCTCATTTAAAGATAATGTCTTATAACACTGAAAAAAATAAATGAAAAAATTTAGGTTAAAAGGTGAAGGGCCATATTTTTTTTTAAAAAAAAGGTCAGATATTCCTTGGCGTGGAAGGATCGAAACGTGATGAGAATGAAGTTTAAGGACTGAAACAAACATAACTGAAACTACAAGGATTGAATATGGAGAAACAAGAAATTTCAGGGATCAAAATGTAAAGTGCAGCTACAATATTTTATCGTGTTCTTTTAATATTCTTCATAATTTTAAATATAATATTCCCTGCCATCGTTGAAAAAGATGTAATGTTTTTCACTAACCGTCCACCTAACATTATCTGTCGTCGCTCTTACAAGTTTTTCTTTAGCTGCAGAGCATCCTCACAAGATTCAATTTCACACTTAATCTTAGCTATCACCCGATATTTCTTCAAGGGGATAATTATATTGAGGTGCGAATAACAGCTCAGACTTTTCAACTCTGAAACTCTAAAATTGCGAGCTAGAAAAAAGAAAATGAAGTATTATGCGTCCAAGCCGGCAGGATACAGCCAATTTAAAAGTCACTGTTGAGAGTTGAGTTTTACCTTTGTCGTGCTCCTTCTCTTACTTTATTTTTTGAACATTTCCAGTTGTTTTTGTAGAA
>Ga0325403_1005994_pt1 | contig 11527 bp, 6 predicted proteins | sample PopdelMetagenome_19_FD_205665 | JGI IMG/M metagenome (GOLD analysis project Ga0325403, IMG submission 205665) | Populus deltoides microbial communities from Bellville, Georgia, United States - Xylem-PdKOR-R4 | ecosystem: Host-associated > Plants > Phyllosphere > Stem > Wood/Secondary xylem...
GTAATCTCTAGTAGAAGAATAAACATTTACAAGTATCCAAGAAACATTAATACCAGTTCAATAAATATGCTATATTGGCTTGCTTCAACAGACATTCAAACAACTTTTCATGTACAAATACTTTCGTAACACCTAACTCTAGCATTGCCTTTGCAAGGTCTCACAGCAGGAAGGACTCAGATACGCTTGAATGAATTTCACTGGATGAAAATAATCAAAGGATTAAGAAAACAACGAAAGAAATGCCAAGATTCAGGCTTAAGATAGGATCCTATATACTTTAAATTGATAAAATACCAGCCACGATCCACTTGAAATGATATATTTATCATAAATGGCTGCCTGACAATTTTGTTCAAGCAAGTTTTTCTCATTAAGGAGCAGTACCACTTGTTACTGACAGATTAAAATACTTGGCTGGTAGCATTTCAAACAGCTTAGATTGGCAAAACAGCAACTGAATTTCAACATATTTTAGGATGGATTAAGATCCTCATTGAAATCCAAAAGCAACTACAATGGGATAAAAGTTTATCTACATCAAGTAAATTGTTTAAAATTACCAAGGATAGGTCCAAAACGAGTGTCCTATTACATAATATGTTATTTGGGCATAACAAGGTGAAGTAACCAATGCCATTGATGCCCAGAGGAATAAATCGGAGAAAATGAAGAAAGTTGAAACCAACAGACAGGGTACCCTGATTTAGTTTCCCTGCACCACCCTTTCAGATACCTAAAGCTGTCGTAGCCACCAGAATAGAAAAGGAAAGTAATAAAAGGGGTTGAGACATCAAACAGTAAAAGGAAGCTTACTTTGGAGAAGAAAGAGCCACAGAGTTCAGGAGCACGATACCACCTAGTTGCTACATAGTCCTTCCCAAAAAAAAGGCATAAAAAGTTAGTATATTATAGACCTTACATATCCAACCATTCAAGGCACCAAAATCCACCTCCAAGAGCAACCAAATAAACATTTCACAAACCCACTTCCATGTCCAGCCAGTCAAGCATACGAGGAAAAACCCCTAGCCAGCAATAAAAACGTCAACATTCAAATGGTCACCTATCCATTAAGCCCATCTCTTCAATCTCATTACCGGGCTTGCAACAGCCAAACACCCAACACAACCAAACTTATTCCATCAAGCTCATTACAAGTGAAAAAATCCATGTAATAAAACTAAACCCAAATAGGACAGAACAGTGACAACAGGAAACAATTACAGCACCAAATCAAATACACAAACAGGCATTTATGGGAAAGCTTGAAAAATGAGCTAAAATGGAAAAACAAATGCATAATTACTTATTTTGTCATTTGAGGCCTAAAAAAGAACAGGAAAAAAAATAAAAAATAAAACAGAAGCTCGTGACTTGCATTAGAGAACATACTGTCCAAAAAATAGCTGATGGGGCATCATTGAAAGATACTCTAGCAAGACCAAAATCACATATCTTCAATTTGCAGTCAGCATTAGCAAGAATGTTTTTTGGCTTTAAATCTCGATGAAACACATTTGCTGCAAGAAGTGTAAAAAATGAATCAACTATCAAAAAAGGCATAAAAATACAAAAGACAGTAAGTAACACATGCCTGTATGTATATATTTTAGACCACGAAGAAGCTGATACAAGAAAAACTGATAATGCTCAGGTGTAAGATCATCATTTGCCTTGATTACTTGATGAAGATCAGATTCCATCAACTCAAAAACAACATAGATATCTCTGAATTCCCTACGCGAAGGAGGAAGCATAATGTGCTTTATTTCTACAATATCAGGATGACGAAGCAACCGAAGGAGTTTAATTTCTCTCAAAATACGTGTGGCATCAGAAACATGCTCAAAAACATCATTAATTTTCTTGATTGCAACCTTTTCTCCAGTATGAGTATCAATTGCTGAGCCAACAACACCATAACTACCTTTCCCGACGACTTCTTGTACTTGGTATCGATTACCTTCTCCATACTCGGTGAAGAAATCTGCCTCAGCCGAGCCCTGTTTAAAGAATCAAACTTACTTTTTATCAACATCAAACTGCAATTTACGTAGAGAGATACAGAGTAGAGGGTTGAAGTACATGTAAAAGGTATAGCATCACCTATCTCATGCAATCATGTCACTGGTAAACATCGATCAAAGGAAGATCTACAATGGGAGGTAATGTTAAAACCTATCTTTTATGGCTTATTAGTTCAAGTACAAAGCAGCAAACGAATCTAAAACTAACACTCAGATAAAAATTGAAACTTCTTGATGAATTTCATAAAAGTATTTCAATTTCCATGAAACTCATGTGAGAACATCATAACTGTTGATTGAACTTCCAAAATCCACCAAATGGTCAGCTTTCCATTCTTACCATGTTATACAAAAGGAAATATGTCAGATGGTCAATAACATGCATCTACCACCATAATTTGAAAATTAAAAAATTGAATCATATCATAAGGAGCATTTTTAATAAAAAACTGTGTCACCTACAGATCCAGTCAAATAAAAGACTCTTTCACTAAAAGGAAGTAAGATTAACAAATGATTCCTAAGAACCAAATATGAGAAAGTGAAAAAGAGATTGAACTGCCGATTACGGTAATTGACTATGAGCATCAAATAACCATGCACAATAATAATTGTTAACACAATTGTGCAACTAATAAGCAAATCGACAATGACAACTGCCCAGACTTTAAAAAAACCACATTCTTCTGGACCCAAAAATGCAGATGAGTCCAATGAAGGAATAATACATTGTACCAAACGTGAAATCGATATCAAACACCATACAAGAACTCAATTTTCTCATTAAACCCATTATATTTTTGCAATCAAAAGTTGAGAATTTAAGCACATTAAAACAGATTAACGGAGCAGCCAAACAAATCCCAGAAAACCCATTAAAAAAGAAAAGAAAAGAAAACATATTTAACCATATCATAAAAACAAAATGAAACAGTAGTTATAAAAGAAAACAAAGAAGAGATCAGGAACAAAACAAAGAAAAAAGAAAAACCCACAAGACAGAGATCTATCCATGTATATTCTTGAATGGGATTTGGATTTAGGTTACCTTCTTGTGAGGATCCATGGTAAAACCAGGAGGGAAATGGATGCGTTTAGGAACTCTAATAAGCTGGAGACCAGAAATATCAAAATCCTCAATCACACTTAACTCCTGCTCCTCTGTCTCCTCTATTTCCTCCTTCACCTTTACCGATGATTGTGGAATACAACTACTATTATTATTGTTGCTTCGGCGTTGAAACCAGCGACGAACACCGTTCACGAGCGTTCCACTCCCACCCATATATATATATATTAAAAAAAATACTGGTGATTTCCCTTTCTTCTTTTACAGCCACCAACTTCCCAGCATTCCTCGCTCTCTCCCCCTATTTTCTCTCTCGGATTGCCATCTATTCAAAAAAAACCTCTTGTCCTGTCACTCCTGGGATGATCTCTCTCTCTATATATATATCTGTGTGTGTGTGTGTGTGTGTGTACGTGTGTTTGGGTTTTTTTCTCTCTCTCATTTATGTATGAAACATGGACTGGGAGATGCGTGCAGAGGAGAGGGAGAAAAACATGCGCCGTCCCTTGTCTGGTTGGCTACTCTTTAGGCTTGTGACTTTGTGACATGACATCACATAATTAGCCTCATAGGACGGCCGGACGGATGGACGGACGGACGGGGACATATTCTTGTGTCTTCAATTATATAACAGTGGATAAATAAACTAGTACAAAAATAATATACGTGTTGCATTTTCATTTCCACAAGTATTTGATTATCTTCACCCTTTAAAGAAAAAAAATTAGTGACGAGATTAGAATATAAAATTCGTACTTAAAAGAAATACTTTACCTAGTATGTGTACTAATTTCGTGGCACGTGTTTGTTTAGTTGTTAAGGTAAAAAGTAGAAAACCAAACTTTGATGGTCTAGTCTAGTTAGATGATGTAAACTTTTTTGGTCGTTTTGGGAAAGTTGTAGTCGCTTTTCAAAAACTATAAATCTTACCTTCTCAGGATAATTCAAGGAAAAGTTGTGATTTTGTTTTTAGAAACTGTTTGTAAATATAATGGTGGTTACTTTTTAAAATATTTTTTATATTAAAATGTATTAAAATAATATTATTTTTTATTTTTAAAAAATTATTTTTGAGATTAGCACATCAAAATGAACCAAAATATATAAAAAAATTAATTTTTTCTAAAAAAATAAAAATTAAATTTTTTAAGAACGCGGTGCAAATCGCGTTCCAAACATAAAAATATTACTAAACACTTAAAAGTTACAGTAATGATTAAAAACAACAACCAAAGAATACTATTTGTATTTTAGGAAAGATAATTTTAATCTAAATTTTTATACTTTTAAAATAAAATGTATATAAAGGATATATATTTAAAGATAATACTTTTTATTTTTTATCTCTAGAATACCCATGTAAAATACATCTAATTCAAAATTATCCAATCAAAGTATCCAAGAATAAAAGTGACTCTTATCGTAGTTTTATAACTAACCTGAGACAAAGTCAAGTTAACGAGACGAGAGGGTTCACCTTTGACCCAAATTAACCTATCTTTTTAAAATGATCAAAATAATGTTGTTTTGATAAAAAAAAATCAGAAAAAGTCAATAAGTTTTATCTCGGATTGCTAGTCAATCCAAGTTTTTTTATTGAGTCTAGCCGAGTCAATTTTCACTATATTTTCTTTTAAGCCCGGATTAGTTCAGGCTCCTAGTTTAATGAGTCCTAGGTTAGCCACTACCAGAAATTCGCTTAATACCAATGAAATTGCCGACGGAATAATTATGTCGGTAATTTCATCGTTATATATCGATGAAATTACAGACAGAATATTGAGAATTTAAAAAAAAAGGGCGGTTCGCTGACATGGAGGTTATTGCGGGTATTTTTTACCGGCGAAATCACCAAGAGATTCAAAACGTCAGCTCCGTATGGTGACGTGACTGATTCACCAATGGAAATGCCGATGAAATCACCAACAGATTCAAAATAGCAGCACCGTACGGTGACGTGCCCTGTTTGCCAACAGAGTAACCGATGGAATCACAGACGGAATAGTCCATCGATGAAGTCGTCGACAAAAGTTAATCGATGCATGGTTTAGCAGATTTGAGGTTGGTGTTAATTTCTAATTTTCAGCTTATTTCTAATAATTTATTAATATAATTGTAAATAAATTATCTTTTTTATTTATCTAATTATTTATACATAGCACAAATTTGCCTAGGACAGGGCGCATGACAAAGTTGTGAGGAGGGTGTGGGAAAATCACGCGGCAACTAGGTAACATCGAAAACAATACAAGATTTTTTTAGAAAAACATTTATGTTTCAACTTCCAATTTCTCGCTACGGAAGTAGGTTGCGTGATTTTTGGTATGGAGCACAAAAAAAGGCAAAAAAACCGCGAGAGATAGGGGTCTCCAAGGCTGGAACAACGTGGCAGTTTGGAGGGATTTCAAACCGATATACATCCGGGAAGATATATGGCCGCGCTATCTTGAGCATGTGATGTCTGAGCGGTTCACACAACGCTCACAGTCCGGTGCTGGCAACCGGAATTGGCCAATTCATGGCTCGGTGACAACGAACACCGGCGGCTCCGTTTCGTTTACTGCATATGCGAAACGGATGGTAAGATTAATTTAAATGAAATATATCGTTAAATTAATTTGTTGTTAATTAATCTTTTTTTCATTATAAGCTACATCTCTTGGACGTGAGCCAAGCCCGGTGGAGCTGTTTGTGGAGACGCACGTGCGGAGTTAAGACCGCCAAAAGGGGGCGCAACAGTTCGTTGACAACCGTGCTCAACACTTCGTGATATGTTTGTTCAACCATTTTATTTGTAAGTTATTATTTTTATTGAATTGAATATGATGATTACTTTTTCTATTTGCAGAAGACATATAATAGCAAGTTGAGGGAGAGATATAGGGACGATCCTTTGACCCATCCGGAATTCGATCCGGATTTGTGGATGGAGGTTGGATCGTCTGGTGGACCCAATAAGAATCGGGTTTACGGGCTCTCCAACACAACGGCCGAGAATTTGCCGGCAGCCCGTAGTGTTTCAACCGTTGGGAGCTCCCAATCAGTATTGAACACCCAACCTAAGGAGTTCGTGGCCTTGCAGCAACACATGGCTCGGCTCACAAAAACATATGACCCCCTATCAGCAGTGTATGCATAACTCAAAGCGAGAATGCACAACAAAAAGCGGAGGATGCACAACGGTATACATAACTCAAAGCAAAGAATGCACAACAAAAAACGAAGGATGCGCAACAAAAGGCAGAGGATGCACAACAGTATGCACAACAAAAAGCGGAGCATGACCAGCTTCACGAATTTGTCATGAACATGGCATCACAGAGTGGTGATACATGTGTGTCTCCTTCTTTTTGGCCATATAACAACCAGCCTCCTTCTCCAGCTCCACTATTATGTTAATTTGTAATGAATATTATTTAACTTTAATAGTTAATTTAATATTTTTTTAAAATATATTCAGTTTGTAATGAATATTATTTAACTTTATTTCTTTTGTTTTTGACATTTAATAAAAATTTTATTTGTATAATTGGTTTTTATTACCATTAATTTATATAATTTTATATTATGTATTCTAAATAATTTTTTAAAAACATATTTAAAAATAATCACAGAGGGTTTTACCAACGGAATCTATCCGTCGGCATTTGACAGCAGCTGCCACAGTCACCGACAAATTTACAGATGGATATATTTGGTCGGTATTATATACTCACCGACAACTTTACCGACGCACGTAATCCGTCGGTCTTTTACAGTGCCTGCCACAATGACCGACGAATATCTTCGGTCGGTATTCAAAACATTCACCGACAATTTTACCGACGGTTTCAATCCGTCGGTATATCACACTATCACTGACAGGCAAAATCCGTCGGTATATTTCAAGCGGGAAACTTTTTTTTGCGCTCAATTTACGTCTGTAAAACTATCAGCAAATGTTTTTTTATTTTTCCGACAGATATAGCGACGAACTCTTGGATTACCGATGAAAGGAAAGCCGACGGACGTATTCTGTCGGTGATGATATCGGTAAATAAATTACCGATGAAATCTTAATCACATAGAGTTATTTTATGAAATCCCAGAGTGAGCTTGTGAAATCTTGTAGTGAGCTAAGTTCTGCACTGACCCATCGAGTCGGTTCAGATTTTATAACTAGAGTTATTATATTATTATTAACTCTAACATTTAGTATAAAACTCTATATATATATATATATATATATATATATATATATATATATATATATATATATAAGTTCGATTGTAATGTTGGGTTTCCCAAAACATATATATGTAGCGGGAGATGGTACATTTAAAATTTTTCAAGAGTCTTAAGGATCTTGTTAGAAAGATTTAGAGATGTTTAAGGTTTATACGAAGATTACATGAAGATCAGATGTTCTTTTCGGCTTTGAATAATTGCTTCAAGGTTGGGTTACCGCAAACCACAAGTCAATAAAGTATCTGGCCTCTAAAAAATATCTTAAATCCTTTTAGGCGAGAGGAATTGGTATGCATTTGAGTTCTAGCTATTTTATTTTATATTTTTTTAGTGTTCTGTAACTTATGTAGTTTTATGTATTGTGTACTACATGAAAAATAACATGCATAACATTTAATTTGTAGGGAAACCTGAAAACCCTATAAATAGCAAAATATTAATTTACCCCCTGAATAATATTATTTACATTATTTCAAGATAATTTTAGAAATTTGTTCAATCAAGTCCCTACTTGATTTTTCTAGGTCTAGAATTGTTATTCCATGTATAAATTACACTCTAATCCTCAATTTCAAAACTTATTTATAATCAAGTCACACTTGATTAAGCATTCTATTTTAAATTCTAACCAATGATTCTTATGTGTGTTACCCATTAAGTTCCCTAATAAATTGGCTCAAATATAAATTATAATCCTAAATAAAATAGGATTAAATAAATTAAAATTTTTAATTTATTATCAATTTAATAATTGATTGATTTATATTTGAAGATCAAGTACAATATCTAGCAACCTACTAAATATTAGAAAAGTTATACGTGGTTTGACTTAACCTTTCAGTGACTAGTTTCTCAGTGTAATCTTTATACCTTCATTACCAATGTTCTAATTTAAACATTATAGCATGGAGTATGTTTGCTATGTCAAATTATTTTTGTTCTTAACATCATAGTCATTAATTCTCTGAATAGGATTTGAAACTCTTTTCAAATCTCATTTTACCTTACGCAAGGATTTACAATCGATATTATTTGAGAATACATGTAACATTTTCTTTAAATTACCGAGGGTGATGAATTCTCTCTTGATTACTTAAATATCTTCATATAGTTTATGTTATATCCAATATCTGTTAATTTGTTACCCTTGATTAGAACAACATATAGAGGGATCAAAACATAACTCACTATATAAGATAACTTAGTGATCTCAAGTTCAAGAATAACTTACACAACCATCGTATGAGCCTTTCTATGAACACAAATGATCTCTCCATAGAAAATTCTCATGTAGGTCAATTCAATTTACATGTAATTTGACAAACACTTACATATTAGTTGTAGGTATCTCTCATACATCAGCTTATATAAACAATTGCTTCTTTTTATAAATGAAAGAACATACTATGTACCAATTTCAACTGCTCTAGTTAATATTCAGTACTAATAGAGCATTGATTAGGAACATTTTCATAACAATGCTTTAGTGCAATAAGAATCTCATAATTATAGCAACTTTATAATTTTATTTGTAAAGCGTTTTTATCCCAAAAGCTTTATCTTTACTCTAAATTCATTAATCAAATATTAGATTCATTTATTAAATATTTGATGGATATTAAAGATAAATATGTCTATATTAATAAATTAAATATATTTACATGAACAAAATCAATGTTACATATAACTAAATGATTGCCTACAAGGCATGTACACTTCTATATTAAGGGTTAAATAATTTTTTTATTTAATTTTTTCATCATCAACTAATTAGGATACAAAGACATTTATAAAAGATGATTTTTTGTAGGTACTAGCCACAAGTTACCTTGACCTACCAAGTATCAAGTATAAGCTATCAACCACCTTGGGTATGAAGAATGGATGAGATTGCTAAAACCAATTGATTAATCGATTATCCAACCCGAGAGCCATGTTCCCGAGCTACTTGAATTTTTAGGACTTCATCAATGGCGTCGTCTGTGGGAAACTAATAAAAAAAGCCATCGGTTTCTTCTTAAAACTTGTTTTTTGTATTTTTCAAGTTATTTCATGGCACACAATCAATGCACACCTGGGCTAGGACGCGGGACAAGGCTACTCGTTGCCGCAAACACTCCTACCTAACAAGAGCTTTAACAACTCATCAGTCATGTGCAACTCCTCACCCTGGTCGTGTTGGCAACGCGAGGGAAATGGAAAATCAAATTTGACATGGTAAATATTGGTGCATCATAATGAACATTTATACATAAAATAAAATATTGGTGCACCATAATAATCATTTGTGCATAAAGCCACAATGTTTTGTGGACAAATGCTCTTTTGTGACCACTCCAGAATTAAAAGTGAGATCCCGTTTTTGTCTTGGTTATATTAATTTTGCAACCCTGCAATCCCAAATGGGTTTTTACTATCCTAATTGCCCTCATCAAACCATCGAGTATGATTAAATTTTGATCAGTAAATTTAGAGCTTGTTTGAAAATACATTAAAAAATATTTTTCACTTAAAAATCTATTAAAAACTAAAAATATAATTAAACCACAATACAAAAACAGAACCTAACACATCTCTTTTTTTTTAGAAATCTAAATTAATTTATCAAGGGCTCGACATCTCCTACTTCCTTAGGGGGAATGTGGCACATGTTCAAGGAAGGAAGCAGCGGGTTCTCCTTCGAAAAATGTTTCCTCCAAGAACCGAATACTTAATTTGTCATGTCATATTGTCACCTCAAAGCACGTTGACCCCATCTCCCTCAGTGCAAGTTAGGTCTTACAAACTGTCCATCCCCATCAGTGCAAATCTGTTACTGCCCATGAACAGAGGCATCTACATCATCCGTGCTAGCTAGAACCATGAGAGGCACGCAGCACAGACAAATGGAGGTGCACTTTACTAGGCAGAGAAAATGAGTGGATGTAGGCCTATATTCCTCCTGTTTGTTAAGCTACTATGACTCTAAAGTAGGCTAGTACGCGTGTGGGCTAGCTACTTTTGATAGGTTTGGTGCGTACAAGCTTCGGTGGTCAAAGGTTATGGCTTCGGGATCTTACTTGGGTTGCAAATGTGGGTTAAAGACAAAAACATTTACAACGGGTTTATTTTACTATGTTTTATTTAGGTTTTATTTAGGTGTTTTTTTTCCTTACCTGATGAGACAGATCTAACCACAAGAATTTTTGAGTTTAATTTTGAATTTTTATAAATCATAGATAGATTTATCAAGGTATAGTGGGTCAAAAATGAATTCAAAAATAAATTTTAAAGCAAAAAAAATCAAAGTTCTATTTTTCAAACGACTTCTAGTTGCTGTATTCTACAGAATATAGACAACACATCATCTATTATTTTTTTTAAAAAAAATGGATAACTTAAGAAATATTTTTTAAAAAAAAATAACAAGTCAGCACGCACGACCTGGGCTATTTTTTTTAATGCCCAGGTACATTGGGCCACTAGGCCCATTATTTGTTTGTTTTTTTAAATATTTTTTCCTCTCATTACAATTTCATCCTTCGTTATCGTTCATCAATTATTTTATTTAGCTCAAACTTAAAAGAATACAATATCACCCTTTGTTATCAATTATGTATTATTACTATCTTGGCACCATATGCCTATCATGATATTTTTACTTCTAAAAAAAATATTTCATTATCGTATAGTTAAATAAAAAATAAACCTTGAAATAAAATAATTATTGAATCCGATGACATGCATGACTTGCGTCCCGAGTTTTTTTGGTTGACTCGAGTTTATTTAGGTTTTTTTTAATTAAATTCCATTTTTTTACCGATTTCATACTTCAACATTGTATTAATTCAGAACCTAGCTTTTCAATTATTTTTCTTTCAAGATTATCCCTGTAAATTTCATAGGTTAATCCATGTTAATCTAAAGAGATGAAATTTTTTTTTTCATCTCAATATTAGATAACTCGTCTTAAATAATAGTTTAATGATATGATAGGGATAAAATAAATGCCATTACACCCATAATTGAACAAGTTGAGCAATCCACTTTCTGTGGTCCAAAAACCAAATAGGTCTTATTGTACAAAAATTAAACGAATGAGGACAAGACGCTAGCCAATACATTCTAAGGTTCTTTTTTCATATATAAAAGAGCAATCAACCAATTATTGAACACTGTCCTTGAAGTACATCTCTCTAGGATTCTTGTTCAGACAAATCCA
>Ga0325403_1005995_pt1 | contig 11525 bp, 7 predicted proteins | sample PopdelMetagenome_19_FD_205665 | JGI IMG/M metagenome (GOLD analysis project Ga0325403, IMG submission 205665) | Populus deltoides microbial communities from Bellville, Georgia, United States - Xylem-PdKOR-R4 | ecosystem: Host-associated > Plants > Phyllosphere > Stem > Wood/Secondary xylem...
CAGGAGACGAGGTTAATTGATTGTTTAATTAATCTCCATGGGATTAGGTTTAGGTCAGTTGGCAGTATTTGCCCCCACAACAATTTGGCTCTGTCTCCTGCAATTAACACATAGGGTCGTGTTACCATCATCGGCTCAACATCTTCTTTTAATGCCTTGTATGATCTGGGTTTATCTTTTGCCCCACAAAAATTGTGTATATGATCGTTCAACTGATTTCTAGATTTCTCCTCACAGTACCGAGAGATTGTGTAGGTACCGCACGTGTTTGGAATCGTGATTTTACTGTGTTTTTAAAAAGTTTTAATTTTTTAATTTTAAATTAATTTTTTATGTTTTTAAATTGTTTTAATGTATGATATTAAAAATAAATTATATATATATATATATATTATTTTCATATATTTTCAAGTAAAAAACATTATAAAAAATAATTTCTATCATTATCTCAAACATGTATTTTGTCTGCATATGTCATTTAAATTCATGGCTTGTGTTGCTTGAGTAATATGTCGATGTACTTGCCACTAATATTAAATCTAGCTCGTCCAACAGGTTGATCTACTAACTTATAGATCAGGGATTTAGTGTGTGAGTTAACTTGTAACCGAGTTGAAATTTAATTTTGATTTTGAATTTTTTAAAAAAATTATTACTATCACTTTTTAAATTAATTTTATATTTTTTAAAATTAAATTAAATTAACTCGCTCAACTTATAATTTAGGTGTCCCGGTTGTCAAAAACGGTTAGCAACCATCTTAAAGTTTTTTCATGATAATTGTTTTTTTTTTCATGATAATTGTTTTTTGTTGCATTCATAAATATTTAATTGTTTAGAAAAATAAATAAAAAAATGCACTCTTATACGTGCCTACAAACTTAAAAACAAATGAAAAATCAAACGATTTTTTTAAACGTGTGAGCCCTAAGGCATCCCTTGATTGATATACTTGAAAGATTTCACTTCTATGATTAATATATTTATCTCCATAATTGTATAAAAACATCATCCTAATTCAATATTATTGAATATGAAGATTAAATAATCCCATTTATATCAGTTAATGTGTATACTTGGAAGCAAAATCCAGAATCAAAACACATTTAAGTGTGTTTGACAGTGTGGTTGCGGTTGCTTTTTAAATAGTTTTTCGTGCTAAAATACATGCCAATGATGTTTTTTTATTTTTTAAAAATTATTTTTGACATCAGCACATCAAAATGATTTGAAAATATTAAAAATATATTAATTTGAAGTTAATAAAAAAATAAAAAAAAAATTTAAATTTTATCAAAAACATTTTTAAAACGCAGAAACAAACAGGCATGAAACATCTAATAATTTTAGCGAGAAGGAGGTGAAGGATTGAATGGAGGACCTGAGTACTTTGGATTTTAAACCATTTTGGCCATTATTGGACACCAAAGGTGGTGGCTACTTGCCTTTGTGGACAAGATTTTGGACAATTAAATTAAGAAGTAAATCTCCTTTTTATCATAGTTTTCGGGAAACAACCGTAAAATAACACCATGGAAAAAACTTTAGTAAAATAGCATAATTCAATAAATATTGTGGTTAGAAAGAGTGGTATTTTAAAAATTCAACAACATTTAAAAAAATAGTTAAAATAAGCTAGCGTGAATTTTGACTAGAAAAGAGAGAGAAAATAAAAAAAAATAAAAAAATAACAATATTTTAAAAATATATCAAAACTTTAGATAAAATTTTCATTATGGTGATTTTCAAGGAAAAAATTAGTAAAATAACACAAGATGAAAAATTTTTAATAAAATAATATAATTCAATAAATATTATGGTTAAAAAGAGTGGTATTTTAAAAATTCACAATTGAAAATCATGAAATTTATAAAACTATTTTATTTTGCAGTTTTATACCAGTATTAATTTTTTATTCAGACAGTGCTGATTGGATAGGAGGAAAAACCACAATTAAGTTTAAAGACAGGAAAGCACTGTGCTCCGAGCAAGCAACACGCAAAGGAATCGTTTTTTTAAAAAAATCAAAAGCTGTACTCTAAAGTCAACAAAGGAAAAGGGCATTTTACTGACAGAAAGAGAGAGGTAGCAGAGGACATCTCTTTCATGCGCATGGTTGACATTTGACATGACCAAGTCAGTCAACGCACACTGCTCGTCCATTTCACAATAACCATGGCTCCTTTTTAATATATATTTTTTTCTTTATCGTGAGTGTCCAAGTAGTTTACATGCATCTCAACTAATTTTATAAATTTTAAAGTTAACAACCATATAAATCTCTAGTGGCCATCATATGAGCAACCACAAGGCTCGAACCTGAGATCACAAAGGAAGCAAATCTCTTGGTCCCAAGCTTTTACTACCGGAACACCATTTAGATGGTTATTTTTAATATTGTTTTGTTCTGTTCTTTTATATTGATTTTTTTAAGAAGATATATTAAATTATTATTATTTATTGTTTTTAATAATTTTGATGTATCAAGATTAAAATTTTAAAAAAATATTTAAATATATTTTTAATAAAAATATCACACATCACACTACACTACTGAAACATGCCAAAATAAATAAAAAAAATGCTTTATTGAATGATGGTAGTAGCCACTTGCAAAAAGTTTATCTAATGATTGCAGCCATGTTTGATAGATTCTGAAGCTCAAACATTTGTTTAAGGAATTTCATGCGCATAAATGATGTGAATGCATGGAACTTCTAAAGATTTTAAGAAGGTGAAAAGACTAGCCCTAGTACACATTTCAGTTTTTTTTTAAAAAAATAGAAAAAATTATATTTGTTAATTAAAAATGAAATTATTTTTCTTAAAAATGTGTGTTTTTTTATTTCTCAACCCTCTAGAAAACTAGAAAAAATAAAAAAACAAATTGTTTCTGAAATTCTTTGATATAAAAATAAAAAGCCTTGTTTGATTCACTTATTTATGTTCAATTTAAGATGAGCCAAATAAAACCCTTTTTTTATTTAAAAAATTTATACTAATAAACACATTTTCTTAGTTTTCTCTGAAAAAATGCTTTATAATAAAAAAGAAAATTAAAGACGAAAACTAAAAAAATTATTTCTAGAAGTAAACACAACCTAAGTTTTTCGGAAGATTATATCCGAATTGTACATGATGATCATAAGAAACTAAATTAAATATATTTTTTTATTGGAAAAATATAGGATTATTTTTATTATTATTTTGTGTGTTTGAATAATAGTATATTAATTTAATTTTTAATTTATGAAAGGTTGATGTGGCACCATTGATGGAGACTTGACACCTATTTTGTTCGTTTAAAACGAGGCATGACTTTGATTGGAAGACAAATCATCAGGTGGACTATAAATTTTCTTCTAATTTCCAATATTTCAACAAAAAAATCCAAGAAAAAATAAAATAAAATAAAATAAATGAAGATGAAAAAAAGGCATAGTGTAACTCTCAAGCAAGATCAGGGTTTTTTTTTTTTTCAAATAATAACTACTCATCTCATGATTGCCGACACATTTACACACCTTTTTGTGACTTATTACCTAATAATTTTTTAGTTACTTTTTATTTATTTATTGGAAATTCGTTCAACCACTTGAAAACAAGGAATAAAGTAATCTGATTAAGGATTAAAATACGCTAAAGGGCTTGTAATTATTTGCTGCTTTATAGTTAATTATCAATAAAGCAAGAAGGTTTGGTTTCTTGACAGCACTCACTGGCAAAGTAATCCCTAAGCAAAAGGATTCACAATGCCGATGAGTCAAGAACACAACCAAAACACTTTCAAGTGAAAAGATTTCTTCCTCTTGATTTTTTTCATGTTACCTCACTTGAATTCATGTTATTACATCTGATTGACATGAAGAGTTGCTTTAGAACCTGGTCAATTGTACTTAATTTGAATACGATTTAAAAAATTAATCGAGATTAACCCTTATAATTTATGATTTAGATCTCTTATCTGGTTGGTTTTAATAATTATGCTAGACTTAAACTCTCAACGAGAAAAAGGGACTAAAGAATTAGAGGAAACTTTTCAACCCAATAGCTTAAGCTGTTAGGTGAGATCCCATGATATGATTTATATTATTCTCTAACGCACCCCTTCAAGTGAAAAACTCTTTGGACTTGAAACTTGCACATACCCATATTATCCTGTGTTTGATTTTTATCAAATAAATGGAGGTAATGAGATTCAAACTCGTGACCACTTGATCATCAAAGCTCTGATGCCATGTCAAAGAACCATCTTAATCCAATAGTTAAAATTATTAGATGAGGTCTCATGATATTATTTATATTATTCTCTAACAACTTCATAGTTTTGCTTGGACGATCCTTCAATTGGATTCACTAATTGGTTTACGTGAGAAATTTAGTTTCTTGTATTATAATTTCGGATTTTAATAGAAGAAAAACCGTAAAAGAATTTATTAATCTCCATAATATAAAAACTTAGAATACCTTGAGCCTTTTTGCAAGAAAATAATGATGATAACGTATGGAGAAGTGCCTAGCAATTATTTTTGGAATGGCAAATTGACCACGCATGACTAATTTTGTATTCATTTTGCAGAAACATCACCATCGCTCCACCAGCTTCTTATGATCAAACAGTAGTACCAAGGGTAGGCAAGAATGGACCTTTGCATTATTTTTATAAATATTTCTTATGATCAACCTAATAATAATAATAATAATAATAATAATAAAAGTTGACATGCATCCTTTCAAAGATTTAAGATAAAAATTCCATTCGATTTTATATGTGTGTTTGGTAATACAATATATGATGCTTTTATAAAAATATTTTTAATAAAAAATATATAAAAATAATATTTTTTTAATTTTCTTTTTAATTTTTAACATTATCATGTCAAAACTATAAAAAAAAATTACCTAAAAAACCAAATTAAAAACAATTCAAAATTCAAAACACAGAGTAAACCATTACCAATCAAAATTTAAAACAAGACAAAGCTAGAGGTGGAGGCTTTGTGGCCGTTTGTTTAGGAGGTTACGTTTGCGTTTGAAGCAGAATACAGACACAATCTGTTTGGTAATGTCAAAACACAGTTTACATTGTGTGTAGAACCCATGCAGATTTTATTTAAACCGCAGGTTTGCGGAAAGCAACTCCCAACCGCTTTCCGCAAACTTGCGGACAATCCAGTGGAGAGTGAAACTCCACTGTTCACGTGAACAGTGGAATCACTATCCACTGTTCCAGCCGGACCGGGTCCGATCCAAAGTTAAATGCATTGAATCAGGTCTAACCCAGTTAAAAAAAAATTCAATTTTTATTTTTTTTAATTGTGTTTTATTTGAAAAATTAGAAGGAAATCGCTTGATGACGTAGCATTTGCAGAATTTGATCGCAATCCCAATTTTGTTCTTGTCGGGTTCGACCCAGTTAAAAATAATTCAATTTTTATTTTTTTTAATTGTATTTTATTTGAAAAATTAGAAGTAGATCGTTTGATGACGTAATATTTGTAGAATTTGATCACAATCCTAATTTAATTTTATTCGTGGGGGAATAAATTAATGAGAAATAAATTAATGGCTCAGGGGAATTTGGACTTCTGTAATACATTGCTCATCTCTTAGACTCCATCGCCAAACTATAGACCCCGTTTATGTTGAGTTAATCAGAAGCCCTACTCACGAGTTTTGCTGCGTGTCCAAGCCGAAGAGCTTGGTCTACTAAGAGTGTATCTGCAGCATAATCAAAATCTGTCATGAAGGACCATATTACCGTTGGAAAGCAATTTCAAGCCAACTACACCTTTGCTGGCAGTGTTGGTTTGCCAGGCAAGGCGGCCATCAGCATCGGCCAAGACAAGATTTCCATCTTTGCCGAATGTGAGCGTAGCGTTCTCACGAACTGGGTTGCTTCGGTTTGCTTCCGAAACCCAACGCATCATTGAATCACGCCCTCCAATGCCTCGGGCAAGAGTGAAAGCATTGGGGTGGTGGTGTAAAAGAAGAGGTAAAATGGGTTATTGGAAATTGCCAGGGCACGATGTCGAGCTCAATATTCAGCAATATTGAAGTCTCTGAAAGGTCCTTCATTGATGAACTTGAATCTTGAAGAGGAGTGAACATAAGCTTGAGCAGTGAAAGAAAGGATTGACAGCAAAAACAAATGAGAGAACGATGACAAAGCAGGCTGTTAATAGTTCCCATTCTTGCACACAGAAGTAGATAAGGTTTTGCTGAAAATATTCAATACTTTGAGTTGTTGAAATCTGAAACTTGGATCTCGAGGATGCTGTCATAAATTTCCTACTTACCTCTTCAACAAAACGATGCTTCCCCCGTTAATTATGGGTGTGTATGGGAGCGCACTTCAACTATATTTGTAAAAAAATTTGAATTAATTTTTTTTTACATGATTTTGGATTGTTTTGTGATACACTATAAATTATTTTTTTAAAAAATATATTATTTTAATATATTTATAAATTAAAAAGCACTTTAAAATATAATTTCTACGTCCCTGTATCATGAACTTTGCTCAAAAAAAGGGACAGAAAATCGGAAACATAGATCTCGAGGATGCTGTCATGAATTTCCTTTTCACCTCTTCAACAAAATGATTAATCTCACACCAGGCCTAGCTCACAGGTCGACACAACCCTACTCTGGACTCTGAGTTCTATGCTAAAAGTCAACTCCAAATCCAGTTTAATATCCATGATCTCACATTGATTTTAGAAAGATGAACCGTCTGGTAAAACAAAAAAAAAAAGAGGGATTCCAAAGCTTCAGTAAGTTGGAGCAGAGAGAAGATAAAACCCATCAGACATCTTCATAAAACTACTCATTCAAGTTCTTTCAACTGAAGCCAGAACACGAGTTTAGTGAAAAACAATTTTCCTTTCCTTTTTTTTTTTATAGAAAATTAAAAAAGCGTATTCATTTGTTAAAAATAATTTATAATAATCATCTTAATATTTTTGTATTTATAATAATCTAATTAAAGAATATTTATTTTATTTTATTTAAATAAAAGATTATCATAAAAATAACATTAGATTTATAATAAAAATTAAATTTATGCCACTAAATAAAACAAAGATAGAAAGAAGTAATAATTTGAATATTTTACATAGCTAAAAAAATGCTTATAGATAAAAGAAAAAAAAATCGTTAATTTCTTTTCTTCATTTGAAAAACAGTGTGTAAGATTTATATTGAAAATTATGAATAATTTCTAAAATATGTTTTTCAAACTCAATACAAATTTTTTACCTGAAAATACATTAAAAAAAATATTTTTAATATTAGCATCACAAAACAACCTAAAAACATAAAAAAAAATTAATTAAAAAAAATCAGATTTTTTTGGAACTCAGTTTGGAAGACCTAAAGCCTAACGAACAGTAAGCCAGCCCCTTCCTTTTTGTCCCCTATGCTAGGGCTTGTTAAAAACACTTGAGATATTTGGGGTCTCGTAAGAGAAAAAATTATGGTCATGTGCTCGTTGGGGAAAACGAAAACCAAGTCGTGGAGCACTCAAATGCATCATAAAAGAAGTTGGTTGAAATCCATTCATCTAAAACCAAATGCACGATATGAAAATGTTACTTTCTGCTTGAAACATGATGGTTTTTCCTACTAAAAATGCATGATGAAGCCCCCCGATTCAAGGTCACACTAGCATAAATCCATGGGAAATGACTTCCATTGAGACAAAAAGAAGCACAAAGCTAGGTATGTAAAATGCAATCACAAGACAGCAAGTGCTTCAAAATAGTCATTCTTCATCTTTGTGCACATTATTACAAGATACGTGTGGAAGTTTCTGATTCTTTGAAAAATTCTTTACTATGTGATAAATTTTTGATGATGTAATCTATTTCTGTGAAATGGACTTGATTTCTTGGTTGGGAAAAGATACTCAGAATGCCAATCAACGGTTTCCTATAACAAAAATGCTTTTGTCAAAGAAGCATTACCTGTCTCTTCTAGCTAGGCCAAGGGAAAACATTCAACAAACACTCTGGCATGGGCCCTTCTACATCAATGCTAACATAATGAGGAAAACATTTCATGCCATCTAATAATCAATTGTTGAAGATTACCATGCCATTTTCACAGTTCATTTGCTCTCATAATAACCTGCTGAGGGACTTTATAAGTGCTTTCAAGTTCCGTCTTGTAGCCTCATCACCCGTGAATCCCAGAATATCAGAGCTTATATTCTGATATTGTTCAAGAATAAACAGAACAGGGAAAAAACAAACAAACAAAAGCACTCATGATTTCAGCATTATCAGAAAAAAAGTAACAAGTTTCAGATTAAGATCTCACCTCAATGTTTTTCAAAGTGAAAATCAGACTGTAAATGGACTTCTGAATCAACTCACTGTTCTCCGGTGTCATAATGGATGTATGTGCCCTTCTGAAGAAAAGGGAAGGTTTACAATTGTGAGCTAGTAACAGAGAGAGAGATGCAGTAAACCTAGTTTTCCATAAAAAACCACCACTTTGTTTCTTTTTGGTCATATTTGGATTTCTCATTTAGGTCACAATCAAATGTGAACGTTAAAATGTGAGACATCAATGAACATTCTAAATTGTTTCCTAAGGTAAAAAAGGTGATGTGTGTTATATCTTTGGCGGCTTTGGGGGCCACCGAAGGGGAGAGGGAAGGAGGTGACATAACAGAAAGTATTCGGGAGATTTCACCTTAAATCTTCAGAAGCTAGTGTTAGGCTTCTGGTTAAGTTCTCAACTTCCTTTAGTAGGCCACTATCACGAACCTCAGACAGCAAAGGTTGAACATCTTCGGTCATGGCTTTTATCTGAGACATCACTTCATCAAAATCAAAGTACGCATTAGTACAAGCTAAATGTTGACAACATAAATGGAACAATTTCAATCACAAAGTAGACAAGTACATGCACAGGATACATGCAGACAGATTCAAAGTGTTGAAAAAGTTGCGCACTAAATTTACCGACCATTGTCCAAATTGCATACCTGTAAAGGATCATAATGCATATATGACAATAACGCTGAAGTTTTAGTGAAAGAGGAACGAGAATACATTATTCACTTTTTAAGTTTTCTGGTACAATGGAATGCTGTGCTCTCACATCCTGTAATGTAGTTCACTCATGGTAATTACAAATTAAAGGCCAATGATCTTAACCCTGAAAAGCATTGCTATTTATAGAATTCTATCTACTTGATCAATCAAATAAACAAGCTAGAGTCTAGACAGTTCCTGAACACCTAAACTACATATATAGTTTCTTAAAAATCTTACAAAAGCAATGCTCAAGTTAAATCTCTCTTTCATTTTATTAAAATTTTAAGACATATTATATCATCACGAATTCTGCACTTCTTTTGGTCCCAAAGGATACCCCAGCAAATTCTTTGAACTGATTGGCCCACATGCAGCATATTTTATCAAGATAAATAAGGTCAGAAGAAATTTCATAAGGCTGCAGGTGACACTTAACCAGTGCAGCAAGAAAGCCTTCATTTTCACAATAACCATGTTGATGATTGCAAATGTGAGACAGCTATTTAGTTAAAAAGTGTATTCGAGGTTATCTATTATCAATCAAAATTAGAACAAAGCATAAGGAGGTCACATCACACCTTTGTAAGCAGTGGCTTTGCCTCTTCAATAACAGCAGCAACACGCTCAGCCAGGGCATAGCTATTGGCAACACCAATTTCCTCTACTTCTCGTCCAATACGGGTGAATATCCCAACCAAGGCATCCAAACTCACCCCTTGAATTCCCTTTATCCTTTGCCTATCACATACAATTAGACCTTCTTTAACACATTCAGCATCAAGAGGTCCAACAGAAGGTTTTGGAATTGGATCACGAGGAGTAATATCAATCATTGTTTCCATGAGAAGACCAGATTGGTTCACCTCAACTAGTGAATTTCTAGGTATGAAAATTTTATCATCCTCAACCTGAAAAATACAAGGGAACGCATTTGACTTGCTAATAAAACCACAAAACTTAGTATTTAAATGTCAGGGTGAAACAAAAAAATAAATTTCTATAATCTAACCTCCACAACTGCTTCAATACTCTTCAAGGAAGGATTAACACGGACAACTTCACCAACAGTGACCCCTCTAATCCTAACATGTGTTCCTGTGCAAATACCACTAGCCTGAGCAAACTCAATGACAGCTAAGTACTTCCTGAATTTAGATCGCAGCTGAAACCCCCGCAACCAAGCCAAACTGAGTGCAACAAGCACTGCACCAGACACAAGAAACAACCCAACACCACCTTCCCAAATGCTCCTCCGACCAAACCCAAAATCACCTAATGGCTTTAACGTTTGCCTCCAAATATTAACAGGTACCTCCAAAACAACAGCAAGTGGATTCATCTTCTCTGAAGAAGAGGGTGGTGGTTGGCTATGTCCTGTATCTGCTGACATAGCCCGCACCCCCAAGAGTTTCTTTTGCGGTCTTGCTGGAAGACAAGGCAGGAAATTTGAAGAACCAGGAGATACATTAACCAATGATGACGAAGATAGCATAGTAGGGCAGGTTGACACTTGGACTACTGACTTCCCAAACATCTTTCTAGTTTCTGCACAGTTACAACCCAACAAAAGCTTTGACAATGCTTCACAACAAGGGTACGGGTAGAATCCCTCAAAAAAGACTTGTCGTTTAACCAATTCTTGAACTAAAATTCACTCTCATAACGTTCTTCAGCAGCTGAAATCTCCATCAGTCCAATTAATGCAACAGAAAAAAAAAACCCTTCATGAATTTCCCAGAAAACAACAAATCAATCTTAATTTTGCAAATTTCTGAATTAACTAAAATACCAGAAAAACAACAATGAAAAGTGATTGCATTTAGCTCAATGAAAAACCCCTCATTATCTTTTCCCACATTTTCTCGGTTGTCAAACATAGATACACATTCAATTACCTACCTTGAGCACTGATTATTCTCTAAATAACTATTCCTTTACCAGTCAAATACTCAAAATAAGATTCCATTAAAAAAAAAAACAACTCAATTTGAAAAACTAAAAACTGGGTTTCAAATATCAACCAGTTAAACAAAAACCCATGATTCAAAATTTCAACTTTCCATTTCAAGTCATTGTATTTTCTCAGTGACCAAACAGTAGTTCACATATTGATAAAAACAAAACAGATACGTGCTTATATACAGAAAAAAAAATAAAGAAGGAAAAACAACTTACCTTGGAGTGAGGGGATTTCTCTCTTTTTCTGACACTATGAGTATCTGAAGTGCAGTAGAGAGAGATATTGAATCACAGAGACAATTCAAACATGTTGGAAGGCAAAGAAATGTTCGATTCGCAGGAAGGTCCTCCAAGGATTTAGTGGGTCATTTTAGTGAAAGAATAAGGGTATATTTGTCATTATACAGTGATATGGCAGGTGTGCTTTCCGTCTTGAATCCACGATAGCTTGCTTTATGCAAATTCATAAACCCGGCCCCCAAAAGGTCGGGTTAAACAGGGTAATTTAGATGTATCGGG